>VNIW01000140.1_pt1 | contig 39661 bp, 39 predicted proteins | sample 7248591 | NCBI WGS metagenome assembly VNIW01 (sample SAMN12251776, study PRJNA551026) | human skin metagenome | isolation source: skin samples from patients infected with Netherton Syndrome | host: Homo sapiens | place: France:Paris | reverse complement strand
TGAGACCGAGAGGTCTCTTTTTTTATGCCAAAAAGTTAAAAAACAAAGACGACAAATAACGGCTTTGCGAAGAGAAATCGATTGAAGCTGACGCATTGAGATTTTTGAGCAGCAAGTTTAGTCGAGCTAAATGAGCAAACAAAAATAGAAAATAAGGAAAGATGCGAGCGTTTGTCTCAAAGCAAAGTAAGCTCCTTAGCACCGATGGTAGCAGACTTACGTTCCGCTAGAGTAGGACGTTGCCAGGCAAAGCAAATGGATGCGATGAGCCGCATTGAGACCGAGAGGCATTTTTTTATATCAAAAAAGTTAAAAAACAAGTCGATAAATAACGGCTTTGCGAAGAGAAAGCGATTGAAGCTGACATCATACAACATTATTTATCGGAATTTTCTGAAATTATAGTTGTATGTCTTTGATATCGTGGTAAAATATAACTATTCCTTTGAAAGGGGTGGTTATTATATTTCCTTACATATTATTTATTACTACAATGTCATTTACGCCTGGCCTAATACGATTATGGCGATGTCAGAGGGACAGCGGAAAGGATTTTTACGAGCGTTACCATTTAATTTAGGCGTGTTGCTAGGCATTTTATTGACTTTAACTGTGGCATTATTATTTTCAGAGCCATTGAAAGAATCACAAATGTTTATTTTGATTATGAAGATAATAGGAACAGTGTATCTTTTATATTTAGCTTACCATGTGGTGGTGTCTACGCCAGAGGATGCTGAAGATGCGTTAGATCGTCCTATTTTGAAAGGGATATTAATTCAAACTACTAATATAAAGGCAATGCTTTATTTTTTGACAGGATTGACGACATTTTCATTACCTGCTGCTTGGGAACATACTTATATTCGATCGATATTATTAATTGTTATAGGTATTGCTGGTGCGCTTGCTTGGTCACTATTGGGTCAAGTGATGAATACTTTGTATCATCGCCATTATAGAATTATTAATGTTATTATTGCGCTGTTACTACTTTATAGTGCAGTAGAATTATGGTAGATATCAAAAAATTTAGAGGTTAACGTTTGGCATATTATCGTTTTTGAGTTATTAAGATTTATGATAGCGATAAATATGCTTTTTTTATAGAAAATCGGTTGATGAAACATAGTTATGTCATCAACCGATTAGTCGTAATTTATTTAAATCAGCAAAGAATATAGCATTTTATTTTCATTGATATAGATGTTTGAAGGATCAAAATGATTAACATTCTGCTTAAGTTGTGCTAAGTCATCATGTTTTTTTAATTGAATACCTATAATAACGGTACCAGTATTTTGAGATGTTTTTTTCAAGTATTCAAATTTAGTAATGTCATCTTGAGGACCGAGCACATCGTTAACAAATTCCCTTAATGCCCCTGGACGTTGAGGGAAATTTAAGATGAAGTAGTGCTTCATTTCTTCGTAAAGTAAAGAGCGTTCTTCTATTTCTTTCATACGATTGATGTCATTATTTCCGCCACTAATAATACAAACAATCGTTTTGCCTTTAATTTGTTCGCGATAATTTTCTAAGGCAGAAACGCTAAGCGCACCAGCTGGTTCTGCTACAATGGCTTGTTTAGAATATAAATCTAAAATGGTTGAACAAACTGCACCTTCATCCACTTGTACAAAATCGTCTACGTTATGGCATGCGATATCATAAGTAATATCACCGACGCGTGCGACAGAGGCACCATCTACAAACTTATCGATATTGGATAAAGTAACGATTTTATGTTGAACAACCACAGCTTCATACATGCTACTAGCACCAATAGGTTCTACACCGATAATTTTAGTCTTAGGGGAATGTTGCTTTAAATAGGTGCTAACACCAGAAATAAGGCCACCGCCACCAATTGCACTGAATACATAATCAAATTGAAGATGACCTTTCTCAGCTTCACTAATTAGTTCTTTAGCAATGGTTCCTTGACCAGCAATTGTATGAACATTATTAAATGGATCAATAAAAGTCATGTGGTGCTGCTTTGTATAAGCTAAAGCGTCTTTAAGACAGTCATCAAAAGTGTCCCCAGTAAGAATGACTTTGACATGTGATTCACCAAAGAATTTGACCTGGTTTATCTTTTGAAGTGGGGTTGTTACTGGCATAAAAATGACTGCTTTCAGCTTTAATTGTTTAGCTGTATATGCGACGCCTTGTGCATGATTACCTGCGCTAGCACATGTTATACCTTTAGCTTTATCTGCTTCAGATAAAACTGATATAGCATTATAAGCACCACGTAACTTAAAAGAACGAACCCACTGTAAATCCTCTCGCTTTAAATATACATTGCACTGATATTTTTGTGATAAATATCTATCATATTGTAAAGGTGTTTCTTTGACAACATCCTTAATTCTTAAATAAGCATCATCTACTTCTTGAGCAGAAACACGACTTGTAACTGTCATAGTACCTCCAACCTTTTTATCTCGTTTTTTCATAGTTTTTGATTAAATCTTCATATTGTAATGTGATCGCAATATCATCTAAACCATTAATGAATTTGTTCTTCCATGTAGGATCAATGTCAAAATGGAATTGTTGTGTGTCTGTATTTACTGTCTGATTAGGTAAATCTATCGTAATGTTGGCATGTTGAGCTAGTTTATGTCTTACATCTTCCGGCAGCACAATGGGTAATAGCCCGTTTTTTGTACAGTTCATATAAAATATATCACTGAAACTACCGGCAATAATGATATTGAAACCATAATCTTTTAGTGCCCAAGCGGCATGTTCGCGACTAGAGCCACAACCAAAGTTATCTCCAGTAATTAAAATAGACGCACCTTTGTATTGAGGTTTATTAGGATTAAAATCAGGATTATCAGTGCCGTCAGATAAATAGCGCCATTCATCAAAAGCAAAAGGGCCAAATCCTGTTTTAGTGATACGCTTCAAATGAACTTTCGGAATAATTTGGTCAGTATCGATATTATCATTGAAAAGGGGAACAGTTTTTCCTTTATAAATCGTTATTGGTTTAATTTCCATCGTTAACACACGACCTTTCTAACATCAACGAATTTACCATTAATAGCTGCAGCTGCAGCCATAGCAGGTGATACAAGATGTGTGCGTGCGCCTTTACCTTGACGTCCTTCAAAATTACGATTGCTTGTTGAAGCGCAATGAACACCTTCAGGAACTTGATCTGGGTTCATACCAAGACACATGGAGCATCCAGGTTCACGCCATTCAAATCCAGCTTCTTTGAAAATTTTATCTAATCCAAGAGCCTCGGCTTCATGTTTTACCGTTCTTGAACCAGGAACTACAATCGCTGTTATTTTAGGATGTACATGTTTACCTTTGACAATTTGACTTGCTTCTAGAAGATCAGATAGTCGTGCATTAGTACAGGAACCTAGAAATACATAGCCTAAGTCAATGTCTTCTGCTTTTTGACCTGGTTGTAGTCCCATATATTGGTAAGCACGTTCATCGTTAACACTTTTGATAGTGGGAAATGGTGTATTAAAGCTGACTCCCATTTCTGGATTTGTACCCCAAGTGACTTGCGGTTCTAGATTAGAAATATCGATTTCAATTACTTTGTCGAACTTTGCGTGAGTGTCAGTATAAAGTTGTTTCCATTTTTCGAGTGAGTGTTCATAATTTTGAGCATATGGTCGTCTTTTAACATAATCAAAGGTTGTTTGATCGGGTTGAATTAGACCATATTTTGCGCCAGCCTCGATTGCCATATTACAGATAGTCATGCGTCCTTCCATAGATAATTGGCGGATAGCTTCACCTGTGAATTCCAAGGCATAACCAGTACCAAAATCGACACCATACTGATTAATAAGATAGAGAATGATATCTTTGGCATACACACCTTTAGGTAACTGGCCTTGAATATCAATCTTTAAGTTTTTAGGTTTTGTTTGCCATAACGTTTGGGTTGCAAACACATGTTCAACTTCACTTGTACCAATTCCAAAAGCTATAGCACCAAATGCACCATGTGTTGCAGTATGGGAATCGCCGCATACAATTGTCTTACCTGGTTGCGTTAATCCTGTTTCAGGACCAACCATATGCACAATGCCTTGCTCATCTGACCCCATATCGAAAAGATGCACACCAAAATCATTAGCATTGCGCTGCAACGTTGTAATTTGCTTATTAGCGATGTCATCTTTGATGTTAAATATATCAATTGTTGGAACATTATGATCCAATGTGGCAAAGGTTAGATCAGGACGACGTAATTGACGTTGTTGAAGTCTTAACCCTTCAAAAGCTTGAGGAGACGTTACTTCATGGATAAGGTGCAAATCGATATATAATAATTGTGGTTCACCTTCATTACCTGTAATGACATGCTGATTCCAAATTTTATCAAATAATGTTTGTTCCATATTGCGTCCCTCCTTAATAGCTTTTGTATAAGTATTCAAAGAATTGAGATGTAGATGTTGTGCCGCCTAGGTCTTTAGTTAAAATGCCTTTACGAATCATTGAATATACATTTTGTTCAAGTTCATCTGCGGCAGTAGCTTGATTTAAACTTTCACGCAAGCACATTGCTAATGAGAGAATCATGCCTACTGGATTAGCAATATTTTGATTAGCGATGTCAGGTGCAGAACCATGAATAGGTTCATATAGACGCGGACCGTTCTCACTAAAACTTGCTGAAGGTGATAACCCTAAAGATCCTGGAATAACAGATGCTTCATCACTTAAAATATCACCAAATAAATTTTCTGTAACAATGACGTCAAATTGTGTTGGATATGTTATCAAATGCATACTACAAGCATCTACTAACAAATGATTTACAGTGACATCAGGATATTCTAAACTCACTTTATTAACTATTTTTTTCCATAATTTACTGGAAGCTAAAACATTTTCTTTATCTACAGAAGTAAGTTTTTTCTTGCGTTGCTGTGCTAGATTAAAAGCGACTCTCACAATACGCTCAATCTCATCGCTTGTGTAAGTCAAAGAATCAACTGCAGATGTATCTGATAAGTGTCTCGGTTCTCCGAAATAAATACCACTAGTTAATTCACGTACAATAACCAAATCTGTTCCTTCTACACGGTCCGCTTTTAGTGGTGAAAATTGACTCATACCTGAAGTTACTTTCGTTGGGCGTATGTTTGCATATAAACCTAAAGACTTTCTTAAAGTAAGTAAGCCTTGTTCAGGCCGATTATTCGGATCATTCCACTTTGGACCACCAATAGCTCCTAATAAGATAGCATCTGCGTTTTGGCATGCTTCAAGTGTTTCAGCAGTTAAAGGTACATGATAATGATCAATAGAAGCACCGCCAAAATGATGTTTAGTTACTTGATAGTCAAATTGGTATTTGTGACTTATATATTGTAATAGTTTTAATGTACCATTCAATATTTCTGGACCGATGCCATCGCCGGGTAGAGCTACGATATTATAAGTCATGACTAATTACCTCCTGTAATAGAGCAGTAGGGTGGTTTAAAGCATATTTGGCATGTGCTTCAACATAAGCTTTGCATGAAGCCATTAAAATATCATGATCAATGCCAATGCCCGTTTCAAATTGACCGTCAATATTTAATTGAACATGTACTTCAGCTTGAGCATCTATGCCTTCAGTAACAGAATCGATTCGATAATCGATGAGTTTACTATCTCTTTGGAAAATACGATTCACAGCATTATAAATGGCGACAATTGATCCTGTACCAATACTTGAATCTTGATAAAGATGGCCATCTTTATCTTTAATAACGATTACAGCACTTTGTAATCCTTGTGATACAAATTGTAATTGTAATGAATCAACTTGATATAATGCATTTTGTTCATGTTCTGTACCTTGAATTAATGCATGAATATCTCGGTCTGATACTGTTTTTTTCTTGTCAGCAATAGCTTTAAATTGTTTGAATAACTGTATTTGAGCTTTTGGTTCAATATCGTAACCTAATGATTTTAGTTTTTCAGCAAAGGCATGTTTTCCTGAAAGTTTACCTAGCGGCAATTCATTTGTTTTAACACCGACTAGTTGAGGCGTAATAATCTCATATGTCTCTGGATTTTTTAACACACCATCTTGATGTATACCGGATTCATGACTAAACGCATTTTGTCCTACAATTGCTTTGTTACGTGGTACGCGTATACCAGCAAATCTTGCGATTAAATCTGATGTTGATTTCGTTTCATTTAATTTTAAATGAGTTGTTAAACCGTAATGTTCTTTTCTGATATATAAAGCAAGAGCTAGCTCTTCTAATGCTGTATTCCCAGCGCGTTCTCCGATACCATTAACAGTACCTTCTATGCGTCTTGCGCCACCTTCAATTGCAGCTAAACTATTAGCCACTGCTAGACCAAGATCATCATGACAATGTGCGCTATAGATAACGTCTTGAGTTGTTTGAACATGGTTAATGAGGTATTTAAAAATGTTGCCATATTCACTAGGATAGCTATAACCTACAGTGTCTGGAATATTGATTATTGATGCACCAACATCTACGGCAGTTTGTACACATTTTAATAAGAAAGGTAATTCTGTACGTGTTGCATCTTCAGGTGAGAACTGTACGATATCAAAACGTGCTTTACAGTAACTGACATGTTCTTTAATTGATGCTAGAACCTCTGCTTGTGACATTTTTAATTTATATTTCAAATGAATAGGTGAAGTAGCTATGAATACATGTACAGCTGGATGAGCTGCATTTTTAGTAGCTTCATATACAGCATCTATATCAGGTTTTCGACATCTAGCTAAACCGCATACTGTTGTTGTTTTTAATGCTTCTGATATGGATTTTACAGATTTGAAACTCCCTTCACTCGAAGCAGGAAATCCAGCTTCGATGACATCTACGCCCCAATGTTCCAACTGTTTGGCAATCTTTAAACGTTCTTCAAAGGAAAAACTAACACCTGGTGTTTGCTCACCATCTCTAAGTGTTGTGTCGAAAATTTGAATATGGCTTTCCATAATTAAATTCCCCCTAAATGATTATTGTTGAATACTTTTAGATTTAATAAATGGCATCATTTTTCTTAATTCACGACCGACCGCTTCAATTTCATGACCATGTTGTTTTTCACGTAATTGATAGAATTCTTTGAAGCCATTTTCATTGTCTTTAACAAATCGATTTGCGAAGTTTCCATTTTGAATATCAGTTAAGACTGCTTTCATATTATTTTTTACTTCTGGTGTAATGACGCGTGGTCCTGAAACATAGTCACCAAATTCAGCAGTATTTGAAATTGAATAGCGAACATTTTCCATGCCGCCTTCGTACATTAAATCAACAATTAATTTCATTTCATGAAGTACTTCAAAATACGCTAATTCTTTTTGATATCCTGCTTCTACTAATGTTTCAAAGCCACTTTGAATTAATTTATGGATACCACCACAAAGTACAGCTTGCTCACCAAATAAATCTGTCTCAGTTTCTTCTTTAAATGTTGTTTCAATAACACCAGCGCGTGTGGCACCAATACCTTTGGCATAGCTTAGAGCAATATCACGTGCTTCTCCACTAGCATCTTGTTGAACGCCGAAGAGGGCAGGTACGGCAGTTCCTTCTACAAATGTACGTCTTACAAGATGTCCAGGGCCTTTAGGTGCAACTAAGAAAACATCCACATTTTCCGGAGGTGTAATAACACCAAAATGAATATTAAAACCGTGAGCAAATGCTAGTGCATTATGCGCTTCAAGGTTAGGTGCAATTTCTTTTTTATATACTGAACCTTGAATTTCATCTGGTAATAACACCATGATGACATCGGCTTGTTTAGTAGCCTCAGCTACTGGGTACACATCAAATCCATCTTCTTTTGCTTTATCAAATGAATGTCCTGGGCGAATTCCAACGATGACATCATATCCATTGTCTTTTAAATTTTGTGCATGTGCATGGCCTTGAGAACCGTAGCCAATTACAGCAATTTTTTTGCCTTTTAATGCATCTTTAGTTACTTGTTGATCATAATAAACTTTAGTCATAATAAATTCCTCCAAATTGTTATTATAATATTCAAAATTTTCAATCTATTGAAAGTTGAATATCCCAATTATTTAAGATGTTAGCTCTATTTATTTTTGATTGTTTATAGGCTAGCGCATCAAAGGGATAATCTATAGTTCAACGACATTGATAACTGTTACTTGTTTTTTTAATTTAGCAATTAAAATTTTAAATAATTTTTCGTTTTCGATATCTGCTGTTAGTAAAACATTTGAAATGCCAGGATCTGATGAGGGCTTAACTTCAAGTTCACTGATATTATATTGAAGACGGACAAAGGCACTTGTAATGCGATTTAGCGTACTGACTTTGTCTTCAACCGTTAATTTTAATGTGCGTTTCATTCTAATCCCTCCATTTCATGATTTGCTTTACCAGCAGGTATCATTGGATTAACAGGTTCAACAGGTGAAATTCGAATTTCAATTAGTGCTGGACCTTCACTACTAAATGCCTTATCCAATTGTTGTTCTAATTGAGCAGGATTATCGATTAAATAACCTTTAATTCCGTATGCTTCTGCTATTTTCATAAAATCCGGTTGATCATTAAAGACTGAATGTGAAAATCGGTGATTAAAGAATTTATCTTGCCACTGTTTGACCATTCCGAGTGTGCCATTATTGATCAGTACAACTTTAATATTTAACTTATATTCATTAAAAATTGCCATTTCTTGGTTAGTCATTTGAAAGCCACCATCACCAACAAAACAAACTACAGTTTTATCTGGTGCGGCTAATTGTGCGCCAATTGCTGATGGAATGCCAAAGCCCATTGTTCCTAATCCACCGCTTGTAGCCCATTGACTATGATGTTTAAATGGATAAAATTGAGCTGCCCACATTTGGTGCTGGCCAACATCGGTGGTTACAACTGCATCTCCATTGGTTATCTTACCAATATATTCAATCGCTTGTTGTGGCTTACAAAACGTTTGGTCATCTGTCGCATATTTGAATGGATGTAAGTCTTTGTTACTTTGACAATGTTGTGCCCATGCTGTGAATTGAATTTCTTTATTAAAGTAGGCAGATAATTTTTTTAAAACCTTTTTACAATCTGCCACAATACCTAAATCAGTTTGAATGACTTTATTGATTTCAGATTCATCAATATCGACATGTACAATTTTGGCATTAGGCGCAAATTGAGCAGGGTTACTCGCTAAACGGTCATCAAAACGACTACCTAAATTGATAAGTAAATCGCACTCAGTTAAAGCCATATTGCTTGCATAGGAACCATGCATTCCACCCATTCCAAGGAATAAAGGATTGTTGTATGGAACGGCACCTAGGCCCAGAAGCGTAGTGACAACTGGAATTTGATATTTTGAAACAAATTGTGTTAACAGTTCATTTGATTGTGAATTATTAATTCCAGCCCCTGCTAAAATTAACGGTTTTTTAGCGTGAGTTAAAAGTGAGACAAGCGCTTTAATGTCATCTACATTTGGTTCGTTTGGCACATGATACCCTGGTAAAGCAAGGTCATTTGTTACAGGTACGGATGTTTTTAAAACACCCATATCTTTAGGAAAATCAATAACAACAGGTCCTTTTCTGCCAGTATTAGCAATATAAAATGCTTCATGTACGATTTTAGGAATATCATCAACATTTTTAATTTGATAATTTGCTTTTGTGATAGGTGTGGTCATCGATAATAAATCTGCTTCTTGAAAAGCATCTTGACCAATGCCAGGTGATGCGACTTGTCCTGTAAAGACGACTAGGGGAAGTGAATCACAATAGGCATCGGTGATACCAGTAATTGCATTGGTAGCACCTGGACCACTAGTTACTACGACGACACCTGGTTTGCCAGAAACACGTGCATAACCTTCAGCGGCATGTGTAGCGCCTTGCTCATGACGTGCTAAAATATGTTTAATCTTACCATCATAGAATGTATCGTATAATGGGAGAACAGCACCTCCTGGATAACCAAAGATAAAATCGACATGTTCATGTAATAATGCTTCTACTAATAAATCTGAGCCACTTAATGATTGATGTGAACTAGGGGATTCATCGTCTTGTAAAGTATTGTGTACGAATTGTTTGGGCATAAATAACACTCCTTGTTAAATTAAATTTTCAGGTACTTGCATAATACCGCCAGTATTTGCACTTGTAACGAGCGCAGTATATCGAGCTAGATAGCCTGATTTAACTTTAGCTTTAAACGGTTTGACTTCGGCTTTACGTTGTTCTAAAACTTCGTCAGATTGATGAACATCAATAGTGCGTTTAATTAAGTCAATTGTAATTTCATCTCCATCACGTAATAAGCTAATAGGGCCATCAGAAGCGGCTTCTGGAGAAATATGTCCCACGGCAATGCCTCGTGTAGCTCCTGAGAAGCGGTCGTCAGTGATTAAAGCAACATCTTTACCTAAACCTCTACCAACAATTGATGACGTTGGAGCTAACATTTCAGGCATTCCTGGACCACCTTTTGGACCTTCATAACGAATAACTACGACATGACCTGCACGAACTGTTTTATCATCAATCGCAGCTACTGCTTCATCGTGTGAATTAAAACAAATTGCTTTTCCTGTAAAAACTTTAACTGAAGGGTCTACACCACCAACTTTGATAACAGCACCTTTCGGAGCGATGTTACCAAATAAAATGGATAAACCACCTTGTTTATCATATGGATGTTCTAATGAGTGAATAACTTCAAAATTAGCTATTTCTTTACCTTCATTATTTTCTTTAAGTGTTTTTCCAGTTACTGTAATGCGATTTGGATGGAGAGTGCCTGGTTTTTTCATAAGCTCATTGATGATAGCAGGAACACCACCAGCTTCATGCACATCATGCATTGAATAAGATGAACTAGGCGCTATTTTTGATAAATAAGGCGTCTTTTTAGCAATTTCATTAATTCGCTCTAAGTCATAATCAATTCCAGCTTCATTAGCTATGGCCAAGGTATGTAATACTGTATTCGTTGAACCACCCATAGCCATATCCAGAGCAAACGCATCATCAATTGCTTCTCGTGTAACGATATCTCTAGGTTTTAAGTCATTTTTAATATTTTCAACGAGCTTAAATGCTGCAGCTCTAATCATTTCTCTACGCTGTTCACTTACTGCTAAAGCAGTACCATTATATGGTAGTGCTAAGCCTAAAACTTCCATTAAACAGTTCATTGAATTTGCTGTAAACATACCAGCACAAGAGCCACAAGTAGGGCAGGCATTTTGTTCCATATCAAGAAACTCTTCCTTTGAAATAGAGCCTTCTTTAAATGCACCAACTGCTTCAAACATGGATGATAATGTTAATGCTTTTCCATGAGCTGATAAACCAGCTTTCATTGGTCCACCAGAACAGAAAATAGCCGGTACATTTGTTCGAACGGCTGCTAATATCATACCAGGTGTGATTTTGTCGCAATTCGGAATGTAAAAGACACCGTCAAACCAGTGTGCATTGATAACAGTTTCAGCAGCATCTGCAATGATTTTGCGTGATGGAAGAGAATAGCGCATTCCTATATGTCCCATTGCAATACCATCATCAACACCAATTGTGTTAAATTCAAATGGAATTGCACCCGCTTCGCGAATAGCTTCTTTAGCGATATCTGCTAATTCACGTAAATGAACGTGCCCAGGTACAATATCAATATATGAATTACAGATTGCGACAAATGGTTTGTTCATATCAGTTGGATGTTTTAATGCCCCTGTAGCATGTAATAAACTTCTTGCTGGTGCTTGATGATCACCTTTTTTGATCATATCGCTTCTCATAAATAATTCCCCCGTCGTTGACAATCATGAAACAAAAAAACGCCCCAATAAAATTGGGACGCTGATAAGTCCCATTCAATTAGAAATAGGACTTAAACATTTAGTACAAGTGATACTAAAGTTCCAGCCCTTTGGAGTATAATAAAATAATAATATTTACATTTGTCGGTTGATATAGAAATGTGTGATTAGTCATTATTATACTCCTCTTTTCTTGAATGGTTATAATTTGTTTCAATAGTTTGAATTGTTTTAAAATTCGATAAACTTAATTTACTATAACATGTCATGATAGTCAACCTTAATTTTGAATTTTCTAACAATTGTTTTATTTTGGCAAATGATTATTTAAAAGAGAAATCTATCTTAATTTTTGTTACAATAAATAAGTTAAAATGATTTGTCATATCCTAGAGATAAAGCCTAGAAGTTTATATTTTAATGCTATTAAATAAGGAGAATGTACATTGATTCGTATCAATAATCTACATGAAATGGATACTTTTGCTGCGAAATTAGTATCAACACTTGTAACTGGAGATTTAATATTACTTAACGGAGATTTAGGTGCCGGGAAAACGACGCTCGCACAATTCATAGGTAAACACTTAGGTGTCAAGCGTCACATCAATTCACCAACTTTTAATATTATTAAATCTTATCAAGGTAGTAAATTAAAAATGCATCATATGGATTGTTATCGTTTAGAAGGAATGGAAGAAGATTTGGGTTTTGATGAATACTTTGATGACGATGGCATTAGTATTGTTGAATGGAGTCAGTTCATTCAAGACTTATTACCAGAGGAACACTTAACGATTGACATTCACATTATAAACGAACAGGAACGTGAACTATCTTTAAATGCACAAGGCAAGCATTATGAGGCAATTAAGGAGGCAATAGAGAATGAATACTTTATTGATTGATACATCAAATCAGCCAATGTCAATTGCTTTGATGAAAGATGAGGAAGTATTAGCAGCAAAAACTACTAATAATAAAACAAACCACTCAGTTCAATTAATGCCTGGAATTCAGGAGCTATTTACTCAATGCGATTTAACAAAAGAGAATATTGATGCCATTATAGTTGCACAAGGGCCAGGTTCATACACTGGAGTAAGAATTGGTGTAACTGTAGCAAAAACGCTTGCTTACGCATTAAATGTACGATTATTTGGCGTGTCATCACTTGAAGCGCTCGCTGCGACAACGCATCAAACAAATCAGCTTATTGTACCATTATTTGATGCTCGAAGAGATGCTGTATACGCAGGTGTTTATCAACATCAACACGGACAATTAAAAACGATTATAAATGATGGCTATATAACGATTGATGAATTACTGACACAACTGCATAGCCTAAAGGAACCTTATATCTTTATTGGTCAAGATGCCAAAAAGTTAAGTGCAAGATTAGATGGCCCAATAGAGGAAAATTTGCCTGATGCAGCAGTGATGCTTGATTTAATAAAACAACCTGCAAATATTTATACGTTTACACCAAATTATCTTAAATTATCAGAGGCAGAACGCAATTGGCTGAATCAGCAACAGAACAACTAAACATACGAGAAATGATTGTCGATGACGTACCTCAAGTATTTGATATAGAGCGTTTGAGTTTTAAACATAGTTCATGGACCATTGATGCCTTTTACCATGAAATAACTCAAAATCAATATGCAAAATATTTTGTGGCGGAACGTAATGGCCAAATTATTGGTTATTTAGGTCTTTGGACAGTGCTCGATCAAGCGCAAGTGACTACGGTCGCAGTGAGCGAAATATATCGTAATCTTGGCTTAGGACAATTGTTGCTTAAATATGGCATGACTTATGCGGCACATACATGTGACACAATGAGTTTAGAAGTACGTGTCGACAATATTATCGCTCAACATGTATACGAAAAATTAGGTTTTCAATATGGTGGTAAACGTAAAAACTACTACGGAGATGGAGAGGATGCGTTAGTGATGTGGGTGAAGTTACATGAATGAAAATATTTTAATTTTAGCGATTGAAACGAGCTGTGATGAAACAAGTGTTAGTGTTATAAAGAATGGTTCAGAAATATTATCTAATGCAGTGTTAAGTCAGATAGATAGTCATAAACGCTTTGGTGGTGTTGTACCTGAAGTTGCAAGCAGGCATCATGTTGAAGGTATACTCCCTACAATCGACGAAGCGTTAGAAACGGCACAAGTATCGATGGAGGATATTACTGCTATCGCTGTGACGGAAGGACCAGGGCTAATTGGGGCACTGTTAATAGGAATTAATGCGGCTAAAGCATTAGCGTTTGCATATGATAAACCGCTCATTCCTGTTCATCATATTGCCGGGCATATTTATGCTAATCATTTGGAAGAACCATTAACTTTTCCATTAATGGCACTTATCGTTTCTGGAGGACATACAGAATTGGTTTATATGAAAGATCATTTACAATTTCAAGTCATCGGAGAAACGCGAGATGATGCAGTGGGTGAGGCCTACGATAAAGTTGCTCGAACAATTGGACTACCTTATCCAGGGGGACCGCATGTTGATCGATTAGCATTAACAGGAGAAGATGAATATCATTTTCCTAGAGTATGGCTTGAAAAGGACAGCTATGATTTTAGTTTCAGTGGTTTAAAAAGTGCTGTTATAAACAAATTGCATAATCTTAAACAGAAAGATTTGCCAATAAATAAGGCTAATGTAGCAACAAGCTTTCAAAATAGTGTTGTTGAAGTACTAAGTGGTAAAGCTATTAATGCTTGTCAGCAATATGATGTTAATCAACTAATTGTTGCTGGAGGTGTAGCAAGCAATCACGGATTAAGAACAGAATTAAAAAAATGTTGTGCACAAAAACAAATTAAACTATTAATTCCTAGTCCAAAATTATGTACAGACAATGCAGCAATGATAGGTGCTGCAGGCTATTATTTATATCGAGCTGGTATCACTTCAGGATTAGATCTCAATGGCAAAAACCATATTGATATTGAGGAAGCAACAATTTAAGCATTTAGTTAATTAAATTACAGGGAGACATTATTGTAAATAATAAAGATAGTCTAAGATATAAAGTTCTTAGACAAATAAAAAAGCAATTTCTATTGAAATAATGATGTGCCCCCCATAAAGTTAGATCTTTAATCCAACTTTATGGGGGGCACATCAATTCATTTGAGTACTATTTTTCTAAGATTTATGTCCCTGACTCACTTAACTATATATAACAGTAGTTAAGTGAATTTTAAATGCACTTATACCAAGCTTTTTCAATTCTAAACAATCTTGCGGGGTAGGCAATACAAATTCAAAATGAATGCTGTCCCAAAAAGCTTATATGTCCTCAACTATCTCTTTGGCATGATGATAAATATCTAATGGAAAGTTTGATATTCTCAGCAATTCTATAGCATTTCTAGTATTAGCTTTTCCAGGCTTGACTTTATAGTCAAAAGCAATAGATTGCTTCTCAATGATTTCATTAAAATGATAATTTGAATAATCTAGTAAACTTGATAATTCGATATCGTGTGTTGCAGCTAAAATAAAATAGTTATTCATATTACTTAAATAACTTAAAACGGATTGAGAAGCAGCAATGCGCTCTGTCGTGTTAGTACCTTTGAATATTTCATCGATAAAACAATATATTTGGCGTTTTGACGAAATATTAAATAGTCTGCGAATTGACTTCAACTCTGCCATGAAGTAGCTATCACCAGATAATACATCGTCAGCATTAGCCATAGAACAATATACATGTCCTGGAACATATTTAAATTCAGCAGCGACAGCAGTTTCAATTGTTTGCGCCAAAATAAGATTTATCGCAATAGCTTTCATAAATGTTGATTTTCCGGAAGCGTTTGATCCTGTTAGTAAAATATTGTTTTTAAGACATAAATTATTAGGTACAGCACCGTCAATAAGTGGATGAACTAATTCAGTAAATGTACATAAGGACTCATCTTTCACATGATTGTCTAATATTTCAGGCTGACACTGTATATTTAACGTGGTTTGATAGAGTGCTACAGAATAATGATTATCTAACATAGCGATATAATCATAACTTTCAAGAACTTCATCAATATACTTAAAAAAACTACGTTGAATAATATGAAAAATAACATAATCTAGCATGAAAATTATTTTAAATAACAAAATAATGCTTGAACCAATGTCGTTAGCATCTAATTTAACTAAAATACCACTTAAATATCGTGAACTTTTAAAATGATTAAAGTTAATATTCAATTCAGGTGTTCCGTCAAGCTCATTTAACTTTTTACTTTGTGTTAAAACATTTGAAGTATAAAAAATTGATTTTAAATCTTTTTCATAAGTTCGTTTCAAAAATACAGACAATAAAATATTAATCGAACATACTAATAAGGTTAATAAAATACCTAAATTTTTATTAAATACAATAATCAATATGCTCAAAATAGGTAAGAATGGAGTAAGCATCAATAGATTATTTCTTTTAATAGCGGTTAGTTGATCGGGAAAAAAAGGATAATATTTTTTTCCAACTTTTGATAATTTGAGTGATAAATAATTTCTAAATGATTCTGACGTTTTAATTTTATGTATTAATGTTTTATTATTTGCTTTAAACATACCACGTAATGTTGCATAAAGTTTCATTTCTCCAATAGCAGTAAAGTTATAATTCATCGTTTGAAACAAGCTATCCATACTTAAATCGCTCCATGTTTTATCATCAACCAAATTATCATGAGCATAATTCGAACGATAACTTTGATATTGATAATCATAACGAGCGTTTGGACGAATAAATTCTTCTAGGCGCTCCTTATTCGTCCAAAGTTGTTTGATTTTGATAGTTAACTTTTTTTGCTCAATAATAGCAGTTGTGATACTTACAATAATAGTTAGTATAATTATAGCTAAAATAAATAAAAATATTGTATTATCGAACATTTTAATCCCCTTATATTAATATATTTATAGGTAATAATTGATATTATTTCATAACTTATTTGGATATGCAAAATATAATAAGTTTAAGCGTAGTTTGTACGTCAAGAGGGAACGTTTGTACTTATCAACAATCAGTGCACAACTTGTGGATAACAAGTGGTTATATATGTGGATATTGTAAAATTTGTAACAAATATATTGAGCAAAAGTTACAATTTACCTGTGGATAACTAGGATAACTTTGTGGATAGCTATCTTTATAGGTTTTATTATGTGAATAAATATTTTGACAAAGTCGTTAAAAAAAGCAGGAAAAGTAACAAATTGTACTTTTCTTGCTTTTTAACTGCGTGTTTAATTTAATAACATTTCTTGTAATTCTTCCCATTCAATTAATGTTTGTTCTAGCTTTTGTTCGGTATCAGATTTAATTTGGCTTAGTTCGTGAGATTTTTGTGGATTATTAAAAACTTCTGGTTGGGTTAACTGTTCATCAATATCAGTTATTTGTGTTTCAAAGGTTTCTATGCGTGTTTCACATTGTTCAATTTGACGTTCTATTTTACGTTGCTGACGTTTGTGTTCTTTTTGATTAAAATAATTTGAATGATTATCGTTGTTAACATGGTTTTTCTCCAATTTATTGTCAGCACGTTGTATGTTTTCATGTGCTTTGATAGCTGCTTGTTCTTCGGTTTTTTCAATATAATATTGATAATTACCAAGATATATCTTACCGCCGTCATGATTTAAATCAAATACTTTATTGGCTAATTGATTTATAAAGTAGCGATCGTGTGAGACAAAGATAATTGTACCTTCAAAGTTTTGGAGTGCTTGTTCTAACATTTCTTTAGAATCAATATCTAGATGGTTTGTAGGTTCATCGAGAATAAGCACGTTATCACGCTGTAACATTAATAAGGCAAGTTGTAGGCGTGCTTTTTCTCCTCCAGATAAATCATTGATAATTTTCTTAACATCTTCTTGTACAAAGAGGAAACGGCCAAGTACAGCGCGAATATCTTTTTCATTCATATTAGGAAATTGGTCCCACAAATAATTTAAAATTGTTTTATTCGATTTAAATTCAGCTTGTTTTTGATCATAATAACCGATTTGTAGGTTTGCACCAAATGTTACACTGCCACCAAGCTTTTCTTGTTTATTAGCAATGGTTTTTATCAGCGTTGTTTTACCTACGCCATTTGGTCCGATAACGGCAATATGATCTCCTTTCGTAATTTCAATATTAATTTCTTTTGTAATGGGCGTGCTGTAGCCAATAAGTAAGTTGTTTATATGCATCACGTCATTGCCTGTATTGCGCTCAAAACTAAACTGCATATTAGCACTACGTGCATCGAGCATCGGTTTATCTATGCGTTCCATTTTTTCTAACATTTTGCGTCTACTTTTAGCCATGCCACTAGTAGATGCCCGGGTAATATTCTTATCGACAAATGTTTCGAGACGTTTTATTTCATCTTGTTGCTTTTGATATTCTTGCATACGTTTTTGATAATATTGATCGCGTTGTTCAATAAAGCGTTCATAATTGCCGACATAATGCTTTACTTCACCAAGAGCTACATCATACACTTGTGTGACTATTTTATCTAAAAAATAACGGTCATGACTAATAATGACAATAGCACCTTGAAAATATTTTAAATAATCTTCTAGCCACTGAGTTGTTTCCATATCTAAGTGGTTAGTCGGTTCATCTAGTAATAATAAATCGGGATTGTTTAATAACATTTGAGCTAATGACAAACGTGTTTTCTGACCACCACTAAAATCATTTATTGGTCTATCGAAATCTGTCTCAGTAAAATTTAGACCGTGGAGTATCGTTTTTATTTTACTTTCATATTGATAACCATCTTGATGTTCAAATTGTGAACTCAAAGATTCGTATCGCTCCATGTGCTGTTGATAATCTAGTGATTCATAATCATTTCCATGTTGTGCTAACCAATCGGTTTCTTGTTTAATTAACTGTTCCATATTTTTAAGATGGGTAAAGGGTTTAGCCATTTCTTCAAAAACTGTGGCTTCAGAATTTAAAGTCATCTGTTGAGTGAGATAACCTATTGTTAAATTTTTAATTTTAGAGATATGGCCATGATCGTAGTCTTCAACGCCAGCAATGAGTTTCATCAAAGTGGATTTTCCAGCGCCGTTACGACCGACAATGCCGATACGTTCTCCAGTTTTAATTTCAAAATCGACATTTGTAAATATATCTTCACCATCGAATGATTTTGAAATGTCATTAAGTTGTAAAAGTATCATTCAACCTTCACCTTTCTAATTAAGAAAATAAAATATAAAATAATAGTATATAAATGGTTTTCATAATCTATTGCATAACGTTACTATTTATTTTACAGTATTACATTTAAACTTGGAAATAGGACATGTTTTTTTTATTAAGTTACGGTATAATGAGCCAGTATGTTCTTTATTAGATGAAATACATTTTATACGTAACTAATTTTGCTCTAATTAGTTTGAATAAAAATACTATAAACCATTCAAACAAGAGGGGGACAAAAAGATGGCTAAAGACGGTGTCAAAATACCAAGAGCAACCTTAAAACGCTTACCGCTATATTATAGATTTGCTCAAAGGGTTAAATCAAAAGGATATGACCGCGTAAATTCGAAGACAATCAGTGAGGCATTGAATATTGACTCAGCTACGATTAGACGCGATTTTTCTTATTTTGGTGAGCTAGGTAAAAAAGGATATGGCTATAATATTGATGGCTTGTTAGAATTTTTTAAATCTGAATTAAGTGATAGTGATACCATAGAAATAGCACTTGTAGGTGTAGGTAATTTAGGTAAAGCACTACTTAATTATAATTTTTCGATTCATAGTGAAATGACGATTACTGAAGCATTTGATATTGATGAAACGATGATTGGTCAACAAATCGGCCAAGTAACTATAAAACATATTGACCGCTTAAAAGAAATATTAGCTAAAAAAGATATCGATGTTGCAATTTTGACAACGCCAGAAAAAGCGGCACAAGATGTTGTCAATCAATTAGTTGATGCGAATATTAAAGGCATTTTAAATTTCACTCCACGTCGCGTTAAAGCACCATCTACGGTTCAGGTACAACATATTGATTTCGGAATTGAGTTACAGTCGTTACTTTTCTTTATGAAAAACTATTCATAATTATAGAGAATATATATTGGAAGTGTAATGAAAGTCAAAAAGACTTTTGTTACGCTTTTTAAATTTAAAGAAAATATTATTACTGTTTTTTTATGCTTTCAAATTAGAATCGCTAAAAGATAGTTATGATATTTCTAGCTTTAATTGTAGCATTATATTTAGCAATCATTTATCTAATTTTTGGTCACTCAAATGCTTTAATACTGTGTCGGCAGTAGGTTTTCTGAGGGGGGTATGTACAGAAAAAATATTATTAGAAGTGGTCTTAGTTTTAATCATACAATTTTCAATAGTTATCCATGATCTTTAATACGTTTAACAATGAATTTAATTATCTGAATTTCTCATTTTCAATATTTACAGTTACTAACACAGTAATGTATAATATCTTATTATTATTATCGGAAAAGAGGGATTGAATGATTTGGATGATTATTAGTGGTCTTATTGTAGGAGTATTATTAGGTTTTGTAATGCAACGGACAAGATTTTGTCTTGCTGGTGGCTTTAGAGATATGTATGTACAAAAAAATAATAAGATGTTTTATGCGCTACTTGTAGCAATAACCGTACAGAGTGTCGGTCTAGTTATCTTAACAAGTTTAGGATTGTTTGCTATACCAGATAGTACATTCCCAATAGTAGGAACTATTATCGGTTCATTTATATTTGGTATCGGTATAGTATTAGCTGGTGGCTGTGCAACAGGGACTTGGTATAGAGCAGGCGAGGGATTGATTGGAAGTTGGATCGCATTAATCATGTATGCTTTAACAGCTGCAGCAACAAAAACGGGCATTTTATTACCTGTGATGACTTGGGTAAATCAACCTACAAATGTAAATGCAAGTATGGCACAAACAACCGGTATTCCAATGTGGATATTTGTCATTGTACTTACTATTATCACACTTTATGTTGTTATTAAAACATTGCGTAAACCCAAACCTAAGGTAGCAGTTCCAAAATTAAAACAAAAATATCACGGTATTAGACATTATTTGTTTGAAAAACGCTATCATCCGTTTGTAGCTGGTATTGTTGTTGGTTTAATTGCTTTATTAGCGTGGCCAATGAGTATTTCAACTGGACGAGATTATGGCTTAGGGATAACTACGCCGTCTGCAAATCTTGTAACTTATCTCATTACTGGTGATTCAAAACTTATTGACTGGGGCGTACTACTGGTTCTTGGTATTTTTATAGGATCATACATCGCAGCTAGAGGTGCACATGAATTTAAATGGCGCTTACCAGATATACGTACGATTCGAAATAGTGCAGTAGGAGGTATATGCATGGGCTTCGGTGCTTCTGTTGCAGGTGGTTGTTCAATAGGAAATGGTTTAGTAGAAACAGCTATAATGTCGTGGAAAGGTTGGATTGCACTTTTTGCAATGATTTTAGGCGTGTGGTTTACAAGCTATTTTATTTTTATAAGACCAATGAAACAAATACAGCAAACAGATAAAAAAGCGAATAAAACAGTATCTCAAACACAATTATCATCATAAATAGGAGGAATAGTATATGGTATATGAATTAGGTACAGTAGGAATGGTTTGTCCATTTCCATTGATAGAAGCACAAAAGAAAATGCAAACATTAGATGCTGGTGATGAACTAAAGATTGACTTTGATTGCACTCAAGCTACAGAAGCAATTCCAAACTGGGCTGCAGAACAAGGATATCCAGTGACAAACTATGAACAATTAGATGATGCATCATGGACCATTACAGTTCAAAAAGCTTAAAGTAAGATTTAAATAGATATAAAAAATAAACAATGGTTAAAATAAACTGTGAAGAACCTTCAGACATTTGTACTTCACAGTTTATTTTTCGATCCACCTTGTTATATTATGTTACATATTGTGTTAATTTATCTTACGTATTTTTGTCATTTTTTTAGAGTATCATTATGATATTTTTAAAGGAAGTGGTAATTATGAAGATGGATGACACAATATTTTTATTTTTATGTACATTACTCGTATGGGTAATGACACCGGGGTTAAGTTTATTTTACGGTGGTCTTGTACATTCTAAAAATGTACTTAATACAGTGATGCAAAGTTTGACAGCCATGGTGATCGTAACGTTTACCTGGGTTTTGCTTGGGTTTTCGTTAAGCTTCGGAAAAGGGAATATGTTTATTGGTAATTTTGACTTTATAGGATTGCAACATGTTGGTTTTGAAATTAATAGTCAACTTAGTCCGCATGTTCCGTTTGCATTATTCATGCTTTTTCAAATGATGTTTTGTACGATTGCTATTTCAATTTTATCAGGTTCAATTGCTGAACGAATGAGATTCTTTCCATTTATGATATTTATTTTTATTTGGGTACTTGTTATTTATAGTCCAGTTGCACACTGGGTGTGGGGTGGTGGTTGGATTCAACAATTAGGTGCACTTGATTATGCAGGCGGCACAGTCGTTCATATTACATCAGGTATTTCAGGCTTAGTGCTAGCCATTATGATAGGTAGTGGCAAGAAAGTTGAGAAAATCAAACCTCACAATTTACTTATTGCCTTGATAGGTGGGATTTTAGTATGGATGGGTTGGTATGGCTTTAATACCGGAAGTGCATTTGCTTTTAATAGCGTTGCACTTACATCATTTATTAATACTGTTATCGCAGCTAGTGGAGGTGCGTTTGGTTGGTTAGTATTTGAATATATTATAACTAAGAAGCTGAGTTTACTTGGATTATTATCAGGTGTGCTTGCTGGTTTAGTCACAATTACTCCAGCTGCTGGCTATGTTACTACACTTAGCGCCTATATCATTTCAATTGTAGGAGGTATCTTCTGCTATATAGTTATTAATCATATTAAAGAAAAGTATAAATATAATGATACACTTGATGCATTTGGAATACATGGCGTGGGTGGCATTATTGGTGCCATTTTGACAGGCATCTTTCAATCCCATCAAGTAAATTCGGACATTACAAATGGCTTAATATATAATGGAGACTTACACCCAATATTTATCCAAAGTATTGCTGTTGTTATAGTAGTATTGTATTCTATCCTTTTGACATGGATTATCGGTAGAATATTACAAAGAATAAGCCCTATTGCAACTACAGTTGAGGAGGATGAAGTAGGATTAGATCAGATTGTGCACGGAGAAAAAGCCTATTTCTATGGAGAATTAAATAAATTGAACAAAAGGCATTAAATTTTTAAGACTTAAGTATAGATAAAAAGTATTTAAAGCGATTACATTTATGATAAAATAAGATATAAAAGAGAAACAGAGTGATTAGGTGTGACGAAGATGAAAAATATAGCAGATATTGCCAGATTAGCTGGTGTTTCTAAAAGTACAGTTTCTCGCTACTTAAACAATGGATCGGTAAGTACAAAAACAAAAGAAAAATTAAGCAAAATAATCAAAGAGCAAGATTATCAACCTAACCAATTTGCACAAAGTTTACGTGCTAGACACACAAAAATGATTGGTGCGATTATTCCACGTATGAATTCACATGCTGTAGATGAAACTATCAAAGGCGTTGCACATGTTTGTAAAGAGTTAGAATATCAATTACTGCTTAATTATACCGGACTGGATTTATCAGAAGAAATTATTGCACTAGAGACACTATCAAGAAGTAAGGTTGACGGTATTATTTTAATGGCAACGCGTATCACGCCACAACATTTAGATGTAATTAATAAGATAAATGTGCCGGTTATTTTAGTTGGTCAAGAACATTCTGGCGTTAATAGTATTATTCATGATGACTATTTAGCTGGTAGTTATGTAGGACGTCAAATAGTTGAAGCAAATTACAAACAAGTTTACTTCTTTGGTGTCATTGAAGAAGATAAAGCAGTTGGCCAACAACGTAAAAATGGTGTACTTGATATTTTAGCTTTGAACCATATTGACGTCCAAGTTTTTAAAACATCATTCCAGTTTATGGAAGCTAAGAATGATGTGAAATTGCATCTACAATCAGTACACACTGCAGATGCTATTATAGGAGCTACAGATACAATTGCCTTGGCTATACATAGTTATTGTTCGCAACCTCATCACAAGTTAATACCACATAAAATATATGGCTTTGGAGGAGATCCAATAACACAAATTGTGACACCGCAAATCAATACGGTAATGTATCATTATTTTAAAGCGGGTCAACAAGCTTTATCTCAATTGCATCGGCTCATAAATCATCATGATGCACAGCTACTGACAGTCATACCAGTAGAATTATAAAAATAACTAAATTTGTTATTGTCTTTGGATGGAACCGATACCATCTAAGTGATAAACTATGAATGAAAATAAGTAACAACAAATTGATGGAGGTAAATCATGAGTGAATGGACAAGAGAACAACGCTATCAAGGTATCGATGATGTTCCTCAATCACAATTAATTGAATTGAAACAAAAAGTTGATGCTTCACATTATAGACAAACGTATCATATTCAACCTGAAACAGGACTTTTAAATGATCCTAATGGTTTAATATTTTATAATGGGACTTATTATGTATCACATCAATGGTTTCCATTAGGAGCTGTTCATGGTTTGAAATATTGGTTTAATTATACTAGTAAGGATTTAGTAAGTTTTACCCCGCACGGCCCCATTTTAGAACCAGATACTGCATACGATAGTCATGGTGTATATAGTGGAAGTGCTTTTGAATACAACGGTCAACTTTACTATATGTATACCGGAAATCATAGAGATTCAGAGTGGAATCGACACTCTAGCCAAATGTTAGCTAAAGTTGATGAATATGGTGACGCAGTAAAGTTTGAAAAACCAGTTATTCCAGCACCACCAACGGGATATACACAACATTTTAGAGATCCAAACGTTTTTCAAAAAGATGGGCAATATTTTATGATTATCGCAGCTCAAAACGAACAAGAAAATGCGTGCTTATTACTTTATAAAATGGAAGAACAGGTTAATGAATGGGCGTTTGTAGGTGAAATAGCGACACAGTTATCGAACTTTGGTTATATGTGGGAATGTCCGGATTTTTTCAATCTTAATCAGACTGACGTTTTACTATTTTGTCCTCAAGGTATTTCCCCTGAAGGAGAGCGCTTTAATAACATCTACCAATCAGGCTATCTACTAGGAACATTGGATATTCAAAAGCCAGCATTTGAGCATCAAGATTTTAAGGAGCTTGATTATGGATTTGATTTTTACGCACCACAAACCTTTTTAGATAAACAAGGTAATCGCATTCTCATTGGTTGGATGGGTATGCCTGATACGCACTATCCAACAGATGACGAAGGATGGGCACATTGCCTAACATTACCAAGAGTATTAACAGTTGAACAAGGTAAACTTATTCAACGTCCGCTACCAGCGTTACAGAAGTTACGTCATAATGAAGAAACAGCTGAAGGGTATGCAAATAAATTCACAACAAAGTTACATCCATATGAGGGACTACATTATGAATTAATAATTGATATTCTAGAAAATGAAGCTTCCGAAGTTTATTTTGAATTGCGAACATCAAAACAACATAGCACGCTGATTACTTATAATAAACAAAGTCAGCGGTTAACATTAGATCGCAGTGATAGTGGTGCTTTACCAGAACCGGTTAAGGGAACAACAAGAAGTACGATTTTAGATACACCATTATCCCAATTACAAATATTTGTCGATACATCAAGTATAGAAATTTTCTGTAATAACGGAGAACGGGTGTTAACTTCACGGATATTCCCAGATGAGCAGGCAACAGGTATTAAAACGTCAACCGAATCAGGTCAAGTTTATTTAAAATTTACAAAATATGAGTTAAAGGATGAAAAATAAATGAGAACCCTTTATGCTATTGGAGAAGCATTGATTGATTTTATTCCAAATGTTGTTAATTCGGAATTGAAAGATGTTACAGGATTTACAAGACAAGTGGGTGGTGCACCAGCAAATGTCGCGAGCACAGTAGCGCGTCTTGGAGGGCAAGCTCATATGATAACGCAGTTGGGTCAAGATGCATTTGGTGATATTATTGTTGAAACGTTACAACAAATTGGCGTAGGGACGTCTCATATAAAACGTACTGACGTCGCTAACACAGCATTAGCTTTTGTCAGTTTAAAGGAAGATGGACAGCGTGACTTTTCATTTTACAGAAAACCATCTGCAGATATGCTATATCATCCAGACAATGTTGAAGAAATTGATGTGTCATCAGAAGATATCATGCATTTTTGTTCAGTAGATTTAATAGATAGTGATATGAAACAAGCGCATTATAAACTCATTGAAAAGTTTGAAGCGCAACGTGGAACGATTATTTTTGATCCAAACGTTCGCTTACCTTTATGGAAAAATGCAGCAGATTGTAAAAAGGCAATAAATGAGTTTATTCCTAAAGCAAATATTGTCAAAGTTTCTGACGAAGAGCTTGAATTTATTACTGGTGAATCATCATTAGAAGCGGGTATTCAAGCTTTATTTAAAGGGCACGTGGAAGCGGTAATTTATACTGCTGGCTCCAATGGTGCGTCCATCTATTTGAAAAATGGTAAACATATCTATCACGAGGGATTTACAGTCAAAGCTATTGATACAACAGGTGCTGGAGATGCATTCATTGGAGCAGTTATAAGTCGCTTATTATTAGCTGAAGATACACCAGTGACACAACAGCTTGAACAAGATGGCGCAGAGATATTAGAATTTAGTAATTGTGTTGCATCAACTGTAACAACAAAATATGGTGCTATCGAAAGCATTCCAACCTTAGAAGAAGTTAAACAACAATTAAACAAAAAAACTAGCTAGAGCGTTTCTGTGAATATTAATGGGTGGTGGACAAAGTCTGATTTATTGTCAAGATTTTGTCCGCCACCCATTATTTCATGTTAACTAATAATTATATTTTTTTAACATTGCGTACTGATGCATAACAATGTTCACCATTTTTAAAATATACAACACGTTCTTTTGAATTGATTGAAGAGATATTGTGTCGATTGACAACAAAACTATTATGGCATCTAAAGAAACGATCATCGATTTGACTAATTTGTTTTAGATTACCATAAAACTCAATTTGACGATTATCTAAATGTGCAATCAATCGATGTGAATTTGTTGATGATTCAAAAAACATCACTTCATCATATTGCACATATACAGAATTACTACCGCGCTTAAGCTCTATCGTTTCAACGGTACGTTCTTTTGACAATAACTTTAAGCGCGTATGTGCGGTTTCAAGGCAATCGATAATACGAGTTTTAAGTTCGGCAGGGTCATCTTTAAAAATAAAATCCATAGCCGATACTTTGTAAACAAAAGTTAAATATGTCAGCTCACTATGACTTGTAACAAAAATTATGTTACCTATCGGATCATACTTTCTTATTTCGCTACCTAACTTGATACCGTTTATGTCAGCTTCTAATTGAATATCTAAAAAATAACAACCAACATCCTCATTTTCCTTTGACATTTTTAAAATTTCATAAGGATTATCTGTAGCTAAAGCAATTTCCATTGGTTTTTCTTCAATCATGATATAGTTATTGATGATCTCAACCATATTTTCACGTTGTTTAACATCATCTTCACAAATGTAAATCTTCATGTCTTCACGTCCTTATGGTATATTATTTAAAATTTCTACTTTTTGTATGAAATATCCATTATCAATAGTAGTATCAAGTAACGTATTTGGTGTTGCATCTGTAATTTCTTTTAAATTAGATAAACCTAAACCACGATTTTTGCCTTTAGTAGAAAAATTCTCTTGAAAAAGTTCATGAATTTTGGGCGTTGTATCGCTACATTTATTCATTACAATAAATAACACAGAATCCTCATTTTTTATAAAGGCAATGCGGATTAATGCATCTTCTAAACTTTCTGAAGCTTCAATGGCATTGTCAATGATAATGCCAATCACTCGACTTAAATCAACTGTGTTCATTTCAATATGTTCAATTAGTTCTGGAACCTCAATGCTGATGGGAATGTTTTTTTCTTGCGCTTGTAAAATTTTGGTTGTCACAAGACCTTTGATGGCACGAACCTTTAGCTTATCTGTACCATTAATTTTAATAGAATTCATTTGTAAATTGTCTTTCATCGATACAATATTATTATTAAAATATTCTCTTAAACCCGGCATATCATCTTCGCGTATATACTCAGACATGGTAGATAAAATATTAACATAATCATGACGGAACTTACGCATTTCGTTATTAATCGATTCTATTTGCAGCGTGTACTCGTAGTATGTTTCTATCTCTTTTAAATTACGCTTATACTGCATCTCCCTATGTACAGAGAATGTAATAACGATGATAAAAATTGCAAGGAAAAACAATATTCCTACAAAAATAATCGCAAATATTTTTAAATCTTGATATTCTTGTTTAAATATTTGCGTGTATAAATAGAGCATGATCAAAGATAAAATAAGGAAAATAGATATTACTGATATGTATATTTTATTGAAATACAGATAGGTTTTTTTTAGCTTATTAATTAGAAACCTAATGAAATAAGCACAAATTATTGATATTAGAGTAAACGAAACTAATATTATTATTATTTGAACTATATAACTTAAAGAAAAATAATCAGCAATTACACTAAGGATGACAGAAATATAATTACTAACATACATAATAAGCGCAGAACCAAAGATTGCTAAAACGGAATATAAGCCTATTTTCAAATAAAAGAATATTAAACATCCAATTATCAAAAATATTAAAGACTGTCTACCTATCACGCCAAACAGTATAGTTGAAGGGATTATGATACCAAAAATGGCAAAATAATCCCTCATTTGAAATTTAATATCGGCTACTATTTTAGCAACAAATAACAACATTAAAGATTGAAAAATTGACAATGGTATACTATTTAATAAATCCATTCTTTACACACTTTCTATTAATTACTTTCTTTGTAAATCAATTAATTCTTGTGGTACTTCTGGCTCATCAAAATAAGCGTTACAAATATCTTGAGCAGAAAAGTTTCCGATAAATTCAAAAATTGCACTAATCCCTTTTGTAAATAATCCGCTTAATAAGTTCATGATTACGTTTCCTCCTTGGAAAAGAATATTGGTAATAACGTAATAGCTTCAATGCACATGCCTAAAGCTATTAATTGCATGTATGGCTCACTTACTAACAACGATAGCACCAAGAAACAGTTTGAAATAAGAATAGCATTTCTTTTCTTTTTCTTTCTAAGATGGGGCAGTATGGGTTGTTTTTTAGTTGCCGCTGGTGCGTAACATATAATAATTATGAATGCGATAAATGCTAGCAAAATCATGAATGTCCAAGACACTTGAAAATGCACAATTGACCAAGGTAATGCCACAAATAAAACTAAATTTTGAATGTGGCACAACAATGATGACCTTGCGTGTGCACCATGCGCAAAACGTCTAACGAAAAAATACGTTAAGTGTGTAATTAATGTGTAAAGAAAGGTATGGAATAAAAGAGCAACACCATAAGTAACAATAGTTTTGAAAAAATTACCTAATGCGACTTGTATGCCTAGGCGTATCTTCAAAAATTGAATATGGTCTAGATTGTTTTGACGCTGCAAGTATCTAGCAAATCTTTCAATTTTTTTGTCTATCGCCTTCAAATTAGCGTCACGCTCCTTGGTATCATTATACAATTTTACGCAATTCATTTGATCATTAATGCCTAACTGTTTAATTCGCATACAAATATGTTATATATATGTTCTTTGTTTAATTTTAACATATTTAAGATACAGTTAAGAATAAAAATGAATTAGTTGAGAATTTTTAGACTATTTATGTAATTATCATGTTTTAATATAGACATATCACAGAGATGTGATAGATATTGATAAAGCTTTTTGAAAACTAATTGGATTGTAGCTACGATGAGCTTTTCAATTTTCCAACAATGATTGTAGTAAGTTGTTGGAGCTGTATATTCTCAATAATAGAAGTTATTCATTCTTAACTATGTTTTCTTCGTTAAATTGATTAATTATTGTTAAGCCATCCCAACTTAATGATAATTGATGAATTGCTAACATTGAGTTGTGTAGGGCTCAATGTAGATAATTACGCTTAGCTACTTAACTGTAGAAGGTAATTATTATACTAGTGTTACTCTAGTCAGAAGATTTTCATAATTAATAACATCCCCAAATTATTATTGAAAATAACTGTAAAAACATTCCCTTAATAAGCGAAAAAAGTCGTGAGTCACTCCCAAACTCACGACTTTTATTTGTTTATTTGTATAAATGTGGCACTAAGCTGTCAAATACAGGTATTGCTTTACGTTGTTGTTCAACTGCATCTATATCTATAGTAACTGTAAGTTCTTTTTCGGTGGTAGATAATTCTTGAATGATTTCGCCATTAGGATTAATAACCACGGAATGTCCGGCATATTGCGTTTTTCCATCATACCCACAACCATTACATCCTATTACATACATATTATTTTCGATTGCACGTGCTTTTAGCAACACTTGCCAATGGTTAAGACGTGCACTTGGCCACTGTGCAACATAAAATGCAATTGTCGCACCGCTTCTTGCAGGATATCTTAGTAATTCAGGAAATCGTAAGTCATAACAAATCATTTGTGTCACTTTTACACCGTTTGATAATTTAAATGTTTCTGGAACATTTTTACCAGCAGTTAGGAATGCTGGTTCATCTAACATGGGAACTAAATGCATTTTGTCATATTGGTTTATCACTTTACCAGTTTTATCAATTGCAAATGCAGTATTAAATATGTGGTCATGATGCTTATTTGATACAGACCCAGCAATAATATCTACTTGATATTGTAGTGCTAAATTTTTAATAAAATCTGTACTTCTTTCTAAATCAAAATCTGCTTTTTCTTCTAGTTGCTCTAATGCATATCCATTATTCCACATTTCAGGTAGAATCACGACATCAGTGTCTTGTTGTAAAGAATTCGAAAACCATGTTTTTATTTTATGTTCATTTGCATTCACATCTGCATAAGCAACGTTAAATTGTAAAAGTTGAAGTTTCATCGTATCACTCCTTAGGTGATTGTTAAATCTAATTTACTAAAAACAATAAAGAAACGCAAAAAGAGGGCAAGGAATAATCAATTTTGATTTATTCTGCCCTCGTTTATATAAAAAGCTATTTATAATGCTATGGATTATTTTCGTACAAGAAAGCGTGCGTCGACAGGTTGAATTTCTTTTTCATTAGGTTCTTCACGCACATCTCCAAATGGCATTTGAGCCATTAATTCCCAAGTTTCAGGAATATCAAAGTCTTGATGTGTTACTGCATCAACCAGTGGATTGTAGTGTTGGAGTGAAGCACCAATACCCTTTGTACTTAGAGCAGTCCAAATCGCAAATTGATGCATTGCGTTTGCTTGTGTTGACCAAATCGCAAAATTTTCTGCATAAGAAGGCATTTGTTCTTGTAACCCTTTAACTACAGATTGATCTTCAAAATATAATATTGTACCGTAAGAATGTTTAAAGTTATCGATTTTTTGTTCAGTTGCAGTGAAGTCTCGATCAGCACCCATTTTTTCTTTTAATACAGCTTTAGTATTGTCCCAAAATTGTTTATTCTTATTATTCAATAATAAGACAATGCGTGTTGATTGTGAATTGAAAGCGGAGGGCACATGTTTTATTGCTTGAGTCATAATTTGTTCTAATTCCTCATCACTAATAGAAATGCTTTCTTTTAAATTATAGACTGTACGTCTTCCCTCGATAGCATTTAGAAATGATTTTTCACTATTTTTGCTAAATAAACCCATTTTAAAAACTCCTTTGCCTTTTAATATACTTAGTATAATAGATATACTCAACGAAGTGAAATAAATTTACTTTAAAGTTTCAGAAATATTAATATTACTTTTCAATAATAATAATTAAATGCATATGTATGTAAACTTCTTTATACTAGTAAGTGAAAGAAGCCATGTCATGTAGAGAGGAGGTGGAATAGAGATGACACGAAAAAAGACAAAGATTAAATATTTATCTGCAAGTTTTGCTATTGCTGTAAGCACACAGGTTATAAGTCCGCATATAACTCATGCACAGGATAATACACTATATAACAAAGTTACTAATGAAAAATCACCGGCTCATTCAGATAATTTATCACAAGACAATAGTAACCAGAAAGATTCAGATAATACGAACCAACCAAGCAATTCGTCAAATAGTGACAACAATGAAGGCAAAGACAACAGACCAAATAAGCCATCGGATGGTACGGATAACGGAGGCAAAGATAACAAGCCAAACAAACCATCGGATGGCACGGACCACGGAGGCAAAGATAACAAGCCAAACAAACCATCAGATGGTACGGACCATGGAGGTAAAGATAACAAGCCAAACAAACCATCAGATGGCACGGACAATGAAGGCAAAGATAACAAGCCAAACAAACCATCGGATGGCACGGACCACGGAGGCAAAGATAACAAGCCAAACAAACCATCAGATGGTACGGACCATGGAGGTAAAGATAACAAGCCAAACAAACCATCAGATGGCACGGACCATGGAGGTAAAGACAACAAGCCATCCGACGGGAAGGACAATGGGAGAACACCTTCTCATCCACAGCCACCAACACAAAATGGTGGTCATGGTCACAAACCAACGAATCAACCAAATAATAAAGATAACAATAATGGACAAAATAACGGTAATGGAAATCAAGGTTGGAACACATCTAATGGACAACAATCTCCTCAAAATGGAGAGAAAACAGATCATAATATCTCGGATGATTTCATTAATCAAATTAATGGACGGGGACATAATTCTGGTCGTAATTCGTCATCTTATTTTCCACAAAATCATTATGATGAGGGACCTGTTGCTAACAATCAACGTCAATCAATCATGAAACGATTTAAATCATTAGCCATTGGCTCATTTAAATATAATCCATTTATTATAGAACAGGTAAACAAACTTGGCGAGAGTGGTAACCAAGTTTCTGATCAAGATTTATATGCACTTTTTAGAAAACAAAATTTTAGTGGCAATAGTTATTTAAATTCATTACAACGTGGTTCAAATTATTTTAGATTTGAGTATTTCAATCTAACAAACTCATCAAAGTACTATAAAAACTTGGATGAGCAGGTATTAGCTTTAATAACTGGAGAAATTGGTTCAATGCCTGATTTGAAAAAACCAGTTGATAAAAAAGGTGAAGATAATCATACTCAGCGTTCTGAGGATAAAATTATTTCTGCAGAAGGTGAAGACCATAAGCAAGGCATGACAGATGTTAAATTTAATCGTTTAAATGTAACGCTTATTGGAAGTATGTGTATGATTTTTGTTGCCGTAATGGTTTACTGGTTCATCAATCGTCAAAAGGAAAAAGAGCAATAAATGAATAAATATTTATTTCAGTTTAGGATATAAATATTTTTGACAAATTACCAGCGCCTTATTTTTTATATTAAGTACTACTAAGACAAAGTACGAAACACTTCGCCAAGACATATAAAAGAACAGCGGGCCCCAACACAAAGACTTTCCAAAAGAAAGTCCACGAGCAACGCAAGTTGGGGTGACTGAAACTGATTCCCTAAGTATGCGAACCAATAATGCGGAGTATTGAAGATAAAAGAAGCACACAGATGATTAATGTCAAACCATCTGTGTGCTATTATTTTGGAAATTATGTTCCAGCTTTACGTTTTGTATTTAAACATTTTAGAAATCGACGTAGCAAATGTTTTATCAGTTCAATTTCCTACTTTAAATGTTAAATATCCCATCCTAGCAGTAATATAAGCTTAGATGGGATTCTTTGATTAAAAAAATAAATGGAAAATAGCATTTGCTTGCGTTTGTAAATGTTTAAGCACATCGCCGAAACAAACTTGCATAATAACAACAAAACCGTTTTGCATCATATGTATCATAATTGACACTGCGATACGTTTAGTCAATACATAGGCAAGTGAAAATATCATTCCCATACCAAAGTAGACAATAATAAATGTTATGTCATTATGTGCTAGTGCAAAGAGTAATGAGCTGACAACAGATGCAATTAGAAATCGCATTACTATATTTCCTTTAAGCCTATCTAAAATTTCCCCAAATATTACTTTCCTAAAAACATATTCTTCTAGAATAGGTCCTACGATAGAAATTAATATAATAAATATTGGTGCTTGTCGAGCTATGTCCATCAATCGTTCTGTATTAGGACTGGCTTTAAGCTCACCAAAAATCCAAGTATTAATCAAACCAGCAAACATTTGATAAATCATTACGACGATAAAACCTAATAATGCGTATTGAACTAAATAACGTTTAGGTTCTTTGTAATCTGATTCGAGTTTAGTTGGATTCTTAATTACTTTTTGCAGCAAAATAATAATGATCGCTGCAATGATAAATAAAATAACTTGAATATAAATAGCAACATGCAATAGCTGTGTAGGTGACTTAATTTGAAAACTAGTTAATTTAATTATAAATACAGGTAGATATTGAGCTAGTGCATAGATGACTATTGTTAGGAAAGAAATCCAAATTCTGGACATAAAGTACCTCCAATAAATGTAAATAACACTTATTATATTGTATCTTAAAAGCAAGATTAGCACAAAAAAGAAGGAAGCTTTTTGCTTGAAATTTTGACCAACTTTGATTAATATAAAAAGTAGCTTAGCACTCTACTTGTTAAAGTGCTAAAATATTTGTCCCATTGAGGAGGAAAACACATGCTTAAACCAATAGGTAATCGTGTAGTAATTGAAAAAAAAGAACAAGAACAAACAACTAAAAGTGGCATTGTTTTAACTGATAGTGCTAAAGAAAAATCTAATGAAGGTGTAGTTATCGCGGTAGGTTTAGGTCGACAACTTGAAAATGGTCAACGTATCACTCCAGATGTTAACGAAGGGGATAGAGTTGTATTCCAAGAATATGCGGGAACTGAAATAAAACAAGGAAACGACACATATTTAATATTAAATGCTGATGATATTTTAGCAATTATAGAATAATAATATAATTTATAGAATTCAATTTTTACAGACACATATTTTAATGGAGGTTAAATAGAATGGCAAAAGATCTTAAATTTTCAGAAGACGCACGTCAAGCAATGTTACGTGGTGTGGATAAATTAGCAAATGCAGTTAAAGTAACAATAGGACCCAAAGGACGTAACGTTGTTTTAGATAAAGAATATGCTGCACCACTTATTACTAATGATGGTGTGACAATCGCAAAAGAAATTGAACTTGAAGATTCATATGAAAACATGGGGGCAAAATTAGTTCAAGAGGTAGCTAATAAAACAAATGAAATTGCTGGGGATGGAACAACAACTGCTACAGTGCTAGCACAAGCAATGATTCAAGAAGGACTTAAAAACGTAACGAGTGGTGCAAATCCAGTTGGCTTACGTCAAGGTATTGATAAAGCAGTTAAAGTAGCTATCGAAGCATTACATGATATATCACAAAAAGTTGAAAATAAAAATGAAATTGCACAAGTTGGGGCTATTTCTGCAGCAGATGAAGAGATTGGACAATATATTTCAGAAGCTATGGATAAAGTAGGTAATGATGGCGTAATAACTATTGAAGAATCTAGTGGTTTCAATACTGAACTTGAAGTTGTAGAAGGTATGCAATTTGATAGAGGTTACCAATCACCATATATGGTTACGGATTCAGATAAAATGACTGCAGAATTAGAACGTCCATATATATTAGTTACAGATAAAAAAATATCTTCATTCCAAGATATTTTACCTTTACTAGAACAAGTCGTTCAATCTAGTCGACCAATATTAATTGTTGCTGATGAAGTAGAAGGTGATGCATTAACTAATATCGTTCTAAACCGCATGCGTGGAACATTCACTGCAGTTGCTGTTAAAGCACCAGGCTTTGGTGACCGTCGTAAAGCTATGTTAGAAGATTTAGCTATTTTGACAGGTGCACAAGTGATTACTGATGACTTAGGTTTAGAACTTAAAGATGCAACGATGGATATGTTAGGTAGTGCCAATAAAGTTGAAGTAACGAAAGATAATACAACGATTGTTGATGGTGATGGAGACAATAACAATATCGATGCACGTGTTAGTCAAATTAAAGCACAAATTGAAGAAACTGACTCAGACTTTGATAAAGAAAAATTACAAGAACGTCTTGCAAAATTAGCTGGGGGCGTTGCAGTAATTAAAGTTGGCGCAGCTTCTGAGACAGAATTAAAAGAGCGTAAATTGCGTATTGAAGATGCTTTAAACTCAACTCGCGCAGCTGTAGAAGAAGGTATTGTTGCTGGTGGTGGTACAGCACTAGTTAATATCTATAAAAAAGTGAGCGATATTCAAGCAGAAGGTGATGTAGAGACTGGTATCAATATCGTCTTAAAAGCATTAACAGCACCGGTTAGACAAATCGCAGAAAATGCAGGACTAGAAGGTTCAATCATCGTTGAACGTTTAAAACATGCGGACTCTGGTGTTGGATTTAACGCTGCTACTAACGAATGGGTAAATATGTTAGAAGCTGGTATTGTTGATCCAACAAAAGTAACGCGTTCAGCTTTACAACATGCAGCAAGTGTTGCAGCAATGTTCTTAACAACAGAAGCAGTTGTAGCTAATATTCCTGAACCTGAAAGCAATAACCAACCACCAATGGGCGGCGGCATGCCAGGTATGATGTAAAAAGACCATTGAACACTGCTGTAGTAGCGTTTTCAATCTTTAATGGTCATAATTTGGGCATATAAATTTTAAAATAAATCTTTTGAGACGTTTTCCATGAGTTTACTAAACTTTTGGGAAGCGTCTTTTTTGTATGAGTTCGTAATCTTAGCGTAGATGTTCATAGTGGTATTTATATCTTTATGGCGCAAGCGTTCTTGTATTTCCTTAATATGAACACCAGCCTCTATAAGTAACGCACAATGAGTATGACGAAATGAATGAGTGCTTATTTGTTTATTAGTTATGTCAGTCTTTTTAAGTATAGCTTTTATCCATAATTGTAGTTTTTTAATTACGAGGGGGTAGCCGTTAACATCAGTAAAAACGAAATTATTATCTACATACAATTCGTTTTTCCATGTGTCCTGCACGTCGGTTTTATAATTTTTAAGTAATTTAATCACATGAGGATCCACTGAAATTTTTCCGATTGAGCTTTCAGTTTTTGGTGTAAGTATTTGAAATTGCTTTTTATTGTTATTCGGATTGTAATAAGTCTTTGTAATATTGATTGTGTTATTCTCAAAGTCTATATCAGACCATTTCAATGCCAACAATTCGCCTGCACGCATGCCTGTATATGCTAATGTACAAAACACCTCAAAGCTGTTTTGGGGTGAATGGTGATTTTTAGCAACCTCCAGGAATTGAAATAATTCATCTTTTTCAAGAAACTTTTTATGTATCTCAGTATCTTCTAATTCTTCCACACTTACTTTCTTTTTAGGTCGTTTAATACCCTCGCTAGGCAATATTCTTATTAATTTCATATCATATGCGTACTTAAATATCATATTCGTAGAGGCTATAATGCTATCAACATAATTCTTGCTATACTGTGCGCTTATATCGTTTACAAAACGTTGATATTCATGTTTATTGATAGTTTGTATTGGTTTATTGTTAAAGCGTTCTATAGCATGATGTATGGCTTTCTCGCGTGTTCTGACACTGCTCACTTTTACGTCATTTGCATATTGTTTAAGCCAATCGTCAGCAACCTGTTTAAATGTAGATGTGGACGGTGCGATATAATCACCGGTTCTTAATTGACGTTCTACCATTTCAGCGTGATGTTTAGCGTCTGATTTGCGTTTAAAACCTGAGTTTGAAATATATTTATATTTACCCGTTTCTGCGTCTTTTCCTAGTGATATACGATAACGCCATGTATTCCCGCGTTTTTCATAACTTGCCATTTAATCACCTGCCTTGTAGTTATAAAAAAGCTCTTCACTAATTTCTTCTTCTGTATAAAAGTTAAATAAAAATTTTAATTCATTATCGTTAAACGAAACCAATCGCTTTAAATAATCGAAAGCTGGAATAATATTTGCATTTAGAAATTCTTCTTCATTTGTTTTTTTGAATTCAATAAAAGAATTATTATAAGGGATTAAATTTATCGAAAAAGTTTGCGAGTGGAAATCAAACATTTTTTGGAACTCTTCATTCTCTTTATAAGCTTTTTGTAAGATATAAAGTACAAATTGAAAATCTAAAATTATATATTCTTTACTTTTACCATTAGCTGTTTGTTTGTAATAGAATTTTCCGCTTTTCAAAAATTTAAAAGGGAATATACCAGAAACAGCTGTCTCTACTTGTTTTTCGGTAAATAAAATAGTTAATAATATAGAATTTTCAATACTGCTATCATTTTCTTTGAAAGAACATTCAACGTTGTAAATTCTGTCATCATTTAATTTGTTAAAAATAAATATTCTTTTTTTAGAAACAGAAAATTCTGTAATTATTAGTTTTCTAAAACCACTATCCAAAACTATTAAGTCGTTTATATTACATCTAAGTTCTTTTAACAATTTTTCTAAAGTATCGAATTGTATACCCTTACTTTTTCCAGTAGATAATAAACTTAATGTATTTATAGACAATCCAGTGTTACTGGATAACTCTTTTAAGGTTTTATTCTTTTCTTTCATTACTTTTTTTAAATCAAATTTTATCATTTTAGCACCTCAATTCACTATACACTTCGGAATTTATCATATGTTGGTAAAAAACTCAATGAAAATTGTGAAAAAATAATTGACATTTTTTAAAAAGAAATATAAACTTTAATTATTACCAATATGATGGTAAAAAAATTACTATATACTTTTAAAAAGAGGGTGAAAAATGATGGTTTTAATTAACTTAAATTCTTTTAAAAAAGCTATGTTTTTGAAAGGTTATAATTTATCCGATTTATCTATCGAAACAGGTGTTGGAATTTCTTATCTAAGCCAAATTATGAATGGTAGGAAAGCGCCTAGTCCTAAATTGGCAAAAAATATTGCTAATGTCTTAGAAGTTGAAATTAAAGATTTATTTTACTTTGAAGGAAAGGAGACATAACCAATGTTCAATATTAATATTGATGAAAACGAAGCTCGTGAGATACTCGAACAAGCTATAAATGCACGTGTGGAAGAATTAGCGAAAGCGAAATATTTCATGACTTACAAAGAGTTGTCTAACTATCTGAATTTAAGTAAGCCTACTATTGAAGAATTACTTATTAATAATGGTATGAAATATTATATGGTCGGACCTACGTACAGATTCAAAAAGTCTGATGTAGATGAATTCATGGAACAGCTTACTGCTCACATGAATATCCAGAATAACGACTTTAAACAAGTCAATATCAAAAAGTTATTGGAGGCAAGGCGATGAAAATGTACTTAACTTATATTTGCTTAGTTTCATTGTTAACAATACTATTACTAGCAATATCGAATATGTATGTTGCTTTTAGTGTGTACGGCATGATGGTAACTTATGGATTTAATTTAACAGGAGAGATTACAACGTGCGAAAACAAGTGATTATTACAAAAACAGTAGTTGGCTGGTACAACATTAAAGATACTCAACATAATTTAATGTTAAATATACCGCCAAA
>VNIW01000133.1_pt1 | contig 40905 bp, 38 predicted proteins | sample 7248591 | NCBI WGS metagenome assembly VNIW01 (sample SAMN12251776, study PRJNA551026) | human skin metagenome | isolation source: skin samples from patients infected with Netherton Syndrome | host: Homo sapiens | place: France:Paris | reverse complement strand
ACTTAGATATTACTTACGCTATGAGTAATAGTTTAGGCTTCGGTGGACATAACGCTGTATTAGTATTTAAGAAATTTGAAGACTAATTGAATATAAATAAAAATCTTCAAGTGGGTTTTTTATGGCTCACTTGAAGGTTTTTTATATGGAAAAAGAAATAACAATAGCTAAAACTAAATATAAGAGATTAATAATCAATATAGGGATCACCCATGAAGAAATCGTGTAGTGGTCCTTTTTAGCGTGTTTAGGGTTAAAAAACTCATCATCTTTTATGGTTTGGTTTTTCTTAGATGAAGAAAGTAGAAATTTTAAACGACGAAAACCATAACTGGTTGTATCGAAAATTCCTTCTTGAACGATGAGTAAAGCAAAAACGATTATAAAAATGATTAAGGATACATAAAATATAATATTAATGAAATCTAAAAGTTTATGTTTGGTGAATAACCAAATGACAAGTGATAATAATGGTGTCATTGCAATTCCTATTCGTACTGATTTAAAAAACATAGACGCACACCTCCATTGTGTATAATATACATTTTTTACCTTAACGATAGAATTTCGAAATGTAGTATTAAATTTTAAGGATTGTTTATCATCGAGTAGGATAGACATTACCCTAAAAGATTTTATATCGATTAATCTATTCTTAGAAAAAATGCAAAGAATAAAAAAATAATTATCCTAAAAGCGGTGCTGTATAGTTAAAAACAGGATCGTTTTTTTAGGAGAAATTTCAGAATTTGTTAAAAACCACATAAGAATTAGTAAAATTAAAAAAATATATCAGAAAAATATTGCGCATAATATAAGTTGCTATTTATAATATACATAATATTCTGAAAAAAGGAGTGGTAAAATTGAAATCGTATTTTTTAAAACGTTTGGGATATATGTTTGTTTCTTTATTCATAATTATCAGCATAACTTTTTTCTTAATGAAATTGATGCCTGGTTCACCTTTCAATGATGCAAAATTATCTCCTGAACAAAAGCAAATATTAGCGGAAAAATATGGATTAAATGACCCAGTTGGTGTTCAATATCTAAACTATTTGAAAAATGTAGTAAGTGGAGACTTCGGGAATTCTTTTCAATATCACAATCAGCCGGTTTGGGATCTAATAAGCCCTAGGTTAATTCCATCATTAGAAATGGGATTGATTGCAGTGATAATTGGTATTTTACTAGGTTTATTTCTTGGTGTAATAGCAGCGATAAAACAAAATACATGGATAGATTATTTAGCGACTACTGTTTCAGTAATCGCTGTCTCAGTTCCTTCATTTGTTTTAGCAGTACTTTTGCAAAACGTTTTTTCAGTTCAATTAAGATGGTTTCCAGTTGCTGGGTGGGAAGGACTACCTACAATAGTTTTACCATCTTTGTCTCTATCAGCTATCGTTATGGCTACTGTTTCAAGGTATATCAGATCTGAAATGATTGAAGTACTTAATTCTGATTATATTCTTTTAGCTTATGCTAAAGGAGTGCCTCAATATAAAATTATCTTTGTACATGCTTTGAGAAATGCATTAATACCGGTAATTACTGTCATAGTTCCTATGACTGCTAGCATAATGACTGGAACATTAACAATTGAAAATATTTTTGGTGTACCAGGATTAGGTGATAAATTCGTAAGATCTATAGCTACTAATGATTTCTCTTTAATTATGGCAATTACCATATTATTTAGTTCATTCTCCATAGTATCTATATTTGTAGTTGATATTTTGTACGGAATAATTGATCCAAGGATTAGAGTTAAAGGAGGTAAATAGATGAGTAAAAGTAATTTAATAAATAATTTTAGTGATAAAGACTTTACCTTCAAAAATAAAAAAACAGTAGAAGATAATATAATAACTAGAAAATCTAAAAATTTTTGGCAAGACGCCTGGACACAAATGAAAAGAAATAAACTAGCTATAGTAGGATTAGTAGGACTTATAATAATTATTCTTTTAGCTTTGATAGGTCCTTCAATAAGTAAGTATGATTATGCAGATCAAAATATTCAATATAGAAATCTTCCAGCTAAGATGCCGGTTTTAGATAAAGTGAAATTTCTTCCATTCGATGGTATTGATTTTAATGGAGACAATACATATAAAAAAGGAAATGTTAATGAAAAATTTTGGTTCGGTACTGATCAATTAGGAAGAGACTTATGGGCTCGCACTTGGAAAGGTACTCAAGTATCTTTATTTATTGGTATAGTAGCAGCAATTTTAGACATATGTGTAGGTGTTATGTATGGTGCTATATCAGGTTATTATGGTGGCAAGATAGATATGGTTATGCAAAGAATTATTGAGATTTTAGCTTCAATTCCTACTTTGATAATAGTGATATTGTTTGTATTAATATTTGAACCTTCTATTTGGACTATTATTTTAGCAATGACCGTTACTGGTTGGTTAGGTATGAGTAGAGTAGTTCGTGGAGAATTTATAAAGTTAAGAAATCAAGAGTACGTATTAGCATCGAAAGCATTGGGTGCTTCAAATTTAAGAATTATTTTTAAACATATATTACCGAATACTCTTGGAGCAGTAATAGTTACCTCTATGTTTACCATTCCAAATGCAATATTTTTTGAAGCTTTTTTGAGTTTTATTGGAATAGGTGTGCCAGCACCTAAAACTTCTCTTGGTTCACTAGTGAACGATGGTAGAGCAATGTTACTAATTCACCCACATGAACTATTTATACCTGCAACAATATTGAGTTTATTAATTTTATTCTTTTATTTATTTAGTGATGGATTGCGTGATGCATTTGATCCCAAAATGCGTAAGTAAGGAGGTATGAGTTGATGGTTAACAAAATACTAGATGTTAAAAATTTAAAAGTCTCTTTTTTTATTGAAGATGGTGAAATACAAGCAGTTAGAAATGTAGATTTTCATGTTTTAGAGGGAGAAACATTGGCCATTGTAGGTGAGTCAGGTTCTGGAAAATCAGTAGTTACTAAGGCAATTACTAAATTATTTGATACAAATATAGGAAAAATAAAAAAAGGTGAAATTTTATTTTTAGGAGATAATTTAGCTATTAAAAATAATAAAGAATTAAGTAAAATACGAGGGAAAGAAATCTCGATGATTTTTCAAGATCCTATGACTTCACTTAATCCTACTATGAAAATAGGAAAACAAATCATGGAACCCCTAATATATCATAAGAAGCTGAATAAAAAAGATGCGAAAAATAGGGCTTTGGAGTTATTAAATTTAGTAGGAATAGATAAAAGCGAAGAAATTTTTAATTCATATCCACATCAGTTTTCAGGTGGTCAACGACAAAGGATTGTTATCGCTATCGCTTTAGCATGTGAACCAAAGTTATTGATTGCTGATGAACCAACTACAGCCCTTGATGTTACTACTCAAATTCAAATTCTAGACTTGATGAAGGAAATACAAAAGAAGATTAATACATCTATTATATTTATAACTCATGATTTAGGTGTTGTAGCAAATATAGCTGATAGAGTAGCTGTAATGTATGCAGGGGAAATTGTTGAAACTGGCAGTGTTGAGGAAATATTTTATGATTCACGGCATCCATATACTTGGGGATTATTATCATCAATGCCTGATTTAGATTCAAAAGATAATGAAACCTTACTTTCAATACCTGGTACACCTCCCGATTTGCTTAACCCGCCTAAAGGGGACGCTTTTTCGAGAAGAAGTGATTATGCTATGGAGATTGATTTTAAAAAAGAACCACCTTTATATGCTATATCTCCAACACATAACGTTAAATCTTGGTTGTTAGATGAAAGAGCAGCAGAGGTAGATCCTCCTATTGTTGTTAAAAGAAAAAGAAGAAAAATGCCACTAAATTACAAAATGCCACGGTTATTGAGTGAGGTGTCAGCTGGTGGAGAATAAAAGAGTTCTATGTGAAATTAAAAACATAAGTAAAACTTATAATTTAAAAAAATTAAATAAAAAGAAAGCTTTAAATAATGTTTCATTTGAAATTTTTAAAGGTGAGACATTTGGAATCGTAGGGGAATCAGGATGTGGAAAGTCTACATTAGGTAAAATTATAATAAATTTAATCAATAATGATGAAGGCGAAGTAATATTTGATAAACAAGAAATACATAATTTAAAAAGAAAAAAAGACTTTTTGAAAGTAAATAAGCGTATTCAAATGATATTTCAAGATCCTTATGCCTCACTTAATCCGAGAATGAAAATAATGGACATTATAGCTGAGGGCATAGATATACATAAATTAGCAAAAAATAAAATTGAAAGAGAACAAAGAGTATATGAATTATTAGCTAAAGTGGGATTAAATAAAGAGCATGCTAATAGATATCCACATGAATTTTCAGGTGGACAAAGGCAAAGGATAGGTATTGCTAGAGCGTTAGCAGTTGAACCAGAATTTATAATTGCCGATGAACCAATATCTGCATTAGATGTTTCTATCCAAGCGCAAATAATAAACCTACTATTAAAATTACAAGAAGAAGAAGGATTAACAATTTTATTTATTGCACATGATTTATCTATGGTTAAGTATATCTCCGATAGAGTTGCAGTAATGCATTCAGGGGAAATAGTTGAAATTGGTTCTTGTGATGAAATATTTATGAATCCATTGCACGAGTATACTAAATCATTATTTAATTCAATACCCAAATTAGATCCTAATTACGAAAAAACACGTATCAATAATATTTATGAAGATACTGATCAAGAAATTGAAAAATCTTTGTACGAGATTAACTCGCAGCATTTCATACTTACTACTGAAAAGCGAGCAAGAGAAATACAGGCATCTACGAAAATATCAAAGTAGATTAAGAGAGGCTGATGGAATTGAATAAATATTTTAGAGCAACGATAATTCTAATTATATCAATTTTGACTTTAAGTTCATGTTCTCAAAATAAGGGCATGTACTCTGATGAAGGACAAGTCTTTAGAAAAGTTATACCACAAGACATGACAACACTTGATACTGCAATGATTACTGATTCTGTATCCAACGATATTGCAGAGCAAGCTTTTGAAGGGTTATTTTCATTAGATAAAAATGATAAAGCAACTTTGGCCATTGCTAAAAGTATGCCTAAAAAATCTAAAGATGGAAAAACTTTAATCTTTGATTTAAAGGAAAATGCTAAATGGAGTAATGGCGATGATGTAACAGCTAATGATTTTGTTTATGCATGGAGAAAAGTAGTTAATCCTAAAACAGGATCTGAATATGCTTATATCATGACGGATATTAAAAACGCTGACGACATTAATGCTGGTAAAAAGCCAGTTGAGTCTTTAGGTATAAAAGCCATTAACAAACATAAACTAGAAATACAATTAAATAGACCTATACCATACATTAATGAACTTCTAACATTAAGTACGTTCTATCCTCAGGATGAAAAAATTTCTGAAAAATATGGTGAAAAATACGGAACCAAAGTAGAAAAAACTGTGTTTAATGGTCCGTTTAAAGTTGATAAATGGAAACATGAAGATAAAATTTTATTATCAAAAAATAATAATTATTGGGATAAGAAAAATGTTAAGTTGGAGAAAGTTAACTACAAAGTATTGAAAGATAAACAGGTAGGAGCCTCTCTCTATGAGACAGGTTCTATAGATGATACTTTGATAACTGCAGATCAGGTCAATAAGTATAGAGACTCACCAGCTTTGAAAAAAAGAATAACTTCAGGAAACTTCTATATTAAATTAAATCAAAAGAAAGTAAAAGAATTTAGTAATAAGAATTTACGTTTAGCAATAGCAAGGTCAGTAAATAAACAAGGTTATGTTGATGCAGTTAAAAATGATGGTTCTTTACCTTCGAATACATTAACTGCAAAAGGAGTGGCTAAAGTAGAAGGTGATAAAGATTACGCTTCAACTATTAATTCACCTCTAGAATACAATCCTAAACTAGCTAAAGAAAATTGGGAAAAAGCAAAAAGAGAATTAAAATTAAAAACATTTACTTTTACAATGAATACTGAAGATACTCCTGATGCAAAAATATCTGCAGAGTATATAAAATCTCAAGTTGAAAAAAATCTTCCTGGGATAACATTAAAAATAAAGCAATTGCCTTTTAAACAAAGAATAGCATTAGAAACAAAGATGAATTATGAAGCATCACTTAGTGGATGGGGAGCGGACTATTCAGATCCAACTTCATATTTAGGAACAATGACTAAAGATAATCCTCAAAATAATACTGGGTGGAATGATTCATCTTATGATACTTCATTTAATAATGTGAATGATAAATTATTAAAAAATATAAACAAAAGAAACGCATCTATGAAAGGTATGGAAGAATTATTACTCCATGATGCACCTATTGCTCCAATTTATCAAAAAGGCGAGGCGCATTTAACTAACCCTCAAGTAAAAGGTTTAATTTATCATGTGGTTGGTCCTGACACTACATTAAAAAATGTCTATATTGATAAATCTATTGATAGAGAAACAGGCAAGAAAAATTAAGTTGATTTAAAACAATAGCGTTTCTGGATAATTAGTCCAGAAACGCTATTGTTTTCATTTTTATATTATCTTTTACGTCCTAATCCCATAGCTTTTTCCATTTTTTTCAATGTTTTAAATGAAGCTTTATGAGCTTTGTCTCGCCCTTTATCCAAGATGTCATCTAAATCATCAGAATTGTAAAAGTTCTCATATTTCTCTTGGAAATTAATCAAGAAGTCTTTAACGATCTCTGCTAAATCACCTTTAAATTTGCCATAACCTTCACCTTCGTATCTAACTTCAATATCTTTAATAGGTTCATCAGTTAGACCTGAATATATTGATAAAAGATTTGAAACACCTGGTTTATTTTCACGATCGAATTTAATAATGCCATCAGAATCCGTTACGGCACTTTTAATTTTTTTTGCTGCCACATTTGGCTCATCGAGTAGTGAAATAAAGTTTTTCTGATTATCATCACTTTTACTCATTTTTTTAGTTGGGTCTTGTAAACTCATCACACGTCCTCCAACTTTAGGCATGCGAATTTCTGGTTTTACTAAGACATCATTATAACGACTATTAAAACGATCTACTAAATTACGGGTAAGTTCCATATGTTGCTTTTGATCATCGCCAACTGGAACAATGTTAGTGTTATAAATTACTATATCTGCAGCCATAAGAGGTGGATATGTTAATAATCCTGCTGGTACACCATCAACCCGTTTTTGTGCTTTATCTTTAAATTGTGTCATACGTTCAAGTTCACCAATAGAAGCAATTGTTGTAAGCATCCAACCAGCTTGTACGTGTGCAGGGACTTCAGATTGAATAAATAAAGTAGATTTATCTGAGTCAATTCCTGTAGCTAAATATATTGCTGCTAATTGACGAATTTGTTTACGTAATTTCAAACGATCTTGTGGTACCGTTATGGCATGTTGGTCAACAATACAGAAAAAACAATCATAGTCATCTTGTACATCTACAAATTGTTTTAACGCACCTATGTAGTTGCCGATAGTAGGAATACCACTCGGTTGAATTCCTGAAAATAAAGTTTCCATATTAGATGCCTACTTTCTAATTAATATTGTTTAGATAACATTATAACAGTATTTCGTTAAAATGTAAGTTGTGTTAAAATATTAATATAACTGGGTATACACTAAAAGCGAATTAAAAAATTTGATGAATTTCAAGATTTCTCAGAAAAATTAGGATTTTCTCATTTAATTTTAATCTTAGATAGTTATACTATTAAGTGTAAGATTAAGAAAGCTTAAAAATTCAATTTCTTAAATCGATAATAATATTAAAATAATGAATTTAATTCATTCTATAGGAGAGTGAGATGTATGGTAACATTATTTACTTCACCAAGTTGCACATCTTGCCGTAAAGCGAAAGCATGGTTACAAGAACATGACATTCCATATACGGAGCGTAACATTTTTTCTGAACATTTAACAATTGATGAAATTAAACAAATTTTAAAAATGACTGAAGACGGAACAGATGAAATTATTTCAACTCGTTCTAAAACATATCAAAAATTGAATGTAGATATTGATTCTTTACCTTTACAAGATTTATATTCTATTATTCAAGATAACCCAGGATTATTACGTCGTCCTATTATCTTAGACGACAAACGCTTGCAAGTTGGATATAACGAAGATGAAATTAGACGTTTCTTACCAAGAAAAGTTCGTACGTTCCAATTACAAGAAGCACAACGTTTAGTTGATTAATAACTAACATAACTATGTGATATTATCACTTTACTTAAAGATTAAGAACAACACTATTCATTGTTAATAGTGTTGTTTTTTGCATGTTATAGTACCTTCTAAAGTAGTAGTTTTTTGTTAAATAAATAGGGAATATGTTAATATATATTACCGATTAAAATTAGTTAAATTTAATCAAACAAATAGATTGTAATTTACGTTCCGTTCTAATACAATATGGTTACTATTCATCGACTGTAAGGAGTGAGATGATATGAGAATAGAACGCGTTGATGACACAACAGTTAAATTGTTTATAACATATAGCGACATTGAAGCACGAGGATTTAATCGTGAAGACTTATGGACTAACCGTAAACGCGGTGAAGAATTCTTCTGGTCAATGATGGATGAAATTAATGAAGAAGAAGATTTCGTGGTAGAAGGTCCATTATGGATTCAAGTACATGCTTTTGAAAAAGGCGTGGAAGTGACCATCTCTAAATCTAAAAATGAAGACGCAATGAACATGTCAGATGAAGATACAAATGATCAATTTGATGATCAAGTGAATGAATTATTAGCACAAACCTTAGATGGTGAAGATAATTTAGAAGAATTATTTGAGCAACGTCAACAACAGAAAAAAGCTGAACAACAGGCAAATAATCAACGAACTCATAAACGTGCTAACGTAAGAACTGTAATTGTTAAATTTGATGATTTAGAACATGTTATTAATTATGCATATCATAATAACCAAAATACTACGGAATATGAAGATTTATTATATATGATTGATAATCACTACTATTATTCAGTTCATTTTGATGACTCTGTAAGCCAAGAAACTATTAATGATAGCTATAGTCAATTATTAGAGTTTGCTTATCCAACAGATAAAACGGAAGTATACTTAAATGACTATGCCAAAATTATCATGAGTCATAATGTTACTTCTCAAGTTCGTAGATATTTTACAGACTCAGAAGAATAACACGATTTATCTCACAAGGTACCAAATTAAGGTGCCTTGTTTTTTTATAAATTTTTAAAGTAAAAATTTTGTTCTCCTCGTTGTTATATATGAGGTGATGAAATGTTAATAGCAATGAATAGAATAAATGAGCGAGTTTTAGCGAAAAATGCGAAGAGAAATCAAATATATCGGTGTCCTTATTGTCGAGGGGAAGTTATATTACGACATGGAGTTAAAGTTATACCTCATTTTGCACATAAAGTTAAAAGTACTAGACCTTGTTATAAAGCTGAAACGTATAATCATTACCAATTAAAAATGCTATTAGCACAAAAATTTGACGCAATAAATTATGATGTAGATATTGAACCCTTTTTTAAATGTATCAAGCAATATCCTGATTTAGTGATTAACCAAAGACACGCCATCGAAATTCAGTGTTCCACAATTAGTACGACTGAAATAATTGAAAGAACCCTTGGTTTAAAAAGTATAGGCTTAAAGGTTTATTGGATAATCAATGATGTGAAAAAAAGAGGGGATTTTATTGAACTCACACAATTTCAAACTACTTTTATTAATCCTATTCATCGTACCCTAATAACCTGGGACTTCACAAAATCAAGACTCATAGTTTACACGCACCTTCAAAATATCGCTGGAAAAAAATTTATTTGCAAAAAACATACCATACAACTTAAACAACTTTTCAATACATATCAATCAGAACAAGCACAAATCTATAAATTATCTAAAAGAACAATCAATAATTATATTTTACAGTGTAGAAGGAAAAATTCGGTTCTTGAACCAACTCTAAGTGCAATATATCAGCTACAAATGAATGATAATGAAGTATGTATAAATACGGGTTTTATATTTCCAAATCAAATATATATTGAAACACACCCAGTTGAATGGCAACTTAAGTATCTATTATTAAGATGTAAATATGACAGACATCAAAGTTGTGACTTATTAATGTCTATCATTAAATTCAGATATTTCGCATACTATAAGTATCATAAGTTGACTATATTAAAAGATTTGTTAAATGACTTCGAGAAAATGTATTATAACAGATGTTTAAGCGTGCAAAACCAATCTTAAAATGAGAAAATTATATTATTGATATAATCAAGGAGGTTTACTTTATGAGTCAACAATTAACAAGAGAAGAGCAGGAACGTAAATATCCTGAGTATACATGGGACTTAACGACGATTTTCGAAAACGACGAGGCTTTTGAGGAGGCGTTCAAGGAAGTAGAGAATGAGTTAGGTGAGGAAGAACAATTCAAAGGACATTTAGGTGATAGTGCTGAAACTTTATATAATGCCTTAGCACTTGAAGATGAATTAGGAACTAAACTTGAAAAAGTCTATGTCTATGCTCATTTGAAGCAAGACCAAGATACTGCTAATGATAAATATACTGGTCTAGAAGCGCGTGCACATCAATTATTAATTAAATACAGTTCTGCATGGAGCTTTTTAGTGCCTGAAATTTTACAGTTAGATCAATCTACTATTGAACAATTTGTTTCCTCATTTGATAAATTAAAACAATATGAGTTCGACTTAAAGTTAATTAACGAGAAACGTCCACACATTTTAGATGCAGACACAGAGAAACTATTAACAGAAGCACAAGATGCTTTATCTACACCTTCAAATGTTTATGGAATGTTTAGTAACGCAGACTTAGAATTTGAGGATGCCATTGATAAAGATGGGGAAGCACATCCGTTAACTCAAGGTACTTTTATAAAATATTTAGAGTCTGATGATCGTAAATTAAGAGAATCAGCATTTAGAAATGTATATAAAGCTTACGGTTCACATAACAATACATTAGGTGCAACACTAGCAGGAGAAGTGAAGAAAAATGTATTTAATGCTCGAACTCATCATTATAATTCAGCTCGTGAGCGTGCTTTAAGTAACAATCATATACCAGAGGCTGTGTATGATAATTTAGTCAAAACAGTACATAAGTATCTTCCATTACTTCACAGATACACTAAATTAAGAAAAGAGTTATTAGGTATTGAAGATTTAAAAATGTATGATCTCTACACACCTCTAGTTAAAGATGTGAAATTTGATATGCCATACGAAGAAGCTAAATCGTGGATGTTAAAAGCACTCGAACCAATGGGCGAAGAATATTTAAACGTTGTTAAAGAAGGTTTAGACAATCGATGGGTTGACGTCTATGAAAATAAAGGTAAACGCTCTGGTGGTTATTCTTCAGGAGCGCATCTTACAAATCCTTTCATTTTATTAAATTGGTCAGATACTGTTTCTGATTTATACACTTTAGTACATGAATTTGGTCATTCAGCTCATAGTTATTTCAGTCGTCAAAATCAACCTTCAAACTTAAGTGATTATACGATATTCGTTGCAGAAGTCGCATCTACATGTAACGAAGCGCTTTTAAGTGACTATATGGATAAACATTTAGACGACCAGCGTCGATTGTTATTGTTAAATCAAGAATTAGAACGCTTTAGAGCTACTTTATTCCGTCAAACTATGTTTGCTGAATTTGAACATAAAATTCACCAAATCGAAGAGGCGGGCGAACCATTAACACCTAACCGAATGAATGAAGAGTATGCGAAGCTTAATAAGCAATACTTCGGAGATGCTGTTGAAACAGATGAAGATATTAGTAAAGAATGGTCACGTATACCACACTTCTATATGAATTATTATGTATATCAATACGCTACAGGTTATAGTGCAGCACAAAGTTTAAGTCATCAAATTTTATCAGAAGGTAAACCAGCTGTAGAAAGATATATTAATGAATTTTTGAAAAAAGGTAGCTCAAACTATCCAATAGAAATTCTAAAAAATGCAGGCGTAGATATGACTACACCTAAACCTATTGAAGAAGCATGTGAAGTATTTGAACAAAAATTAGATGCATTTGAAAAACTTATGAAAGCTTAGTACGAGTGTATTCGCTTTCAATTTGAACAGATTGTGACAATTTATGTATATAATTAAACAAAGGTTGAAAAGGGGTATGCACCGTGTTATATTATGAACATGAAATTAATCACATAACAAACATACCCCTTTGTTTGAAGTGAAAAATTTCTCCCATCCCCTTTGTTTAGCGTCGTGTAATCAGACACGGCGTTTTTTTATATTTAATTTTAAAATACTATTTTCTGATGTGTAAATTATGCAGTTCCTATACATAAAAGAGTATAAGATGATTTTCGATATAAATACTAAAAGACGGCTAGTTTTATTTTACTAGCCGTCTTTTTGAATTAAATTATTAAGGCATTTTTGATTTCCAAAAATCGCCTTCTGGATATTGTAATTTCTCAACTTTTTGTTGTAAGGAAAGTTTTTTTAATTCTTTATTAAGTAACTTTTCTGGCCACTCGTAAATAGTTAAAAGTTCTTCCATCGTTACTAATTGTTTCTTTTGAATGTACACTTCTAATTTAGGTGGGAGATTCTTCTCAATAGGTTTTCCCATTAATTCGTTTATGATGTAAGTATATATATGATATGGGTATAAACCTTCAACTTTTAAACCTTCTTCTTGGACGTCTTCACTAAAGAAAACAAGAGAGGGCGCTTGCTCAATGTCCATTTCTCTAGCAATATGGAGATCTACCTTTAGGCTATCAGTAAGCTTGCTCTTCTGTAAATCTTCCTTAAATACTTGATAATCAATACCTGCATTATTAATACAATCGCAAATCATATCTTCGGTAATGATATCGCGTTTAGGTATGATTTCATTTTGCATTAAATGAATAAATCTTTCAGCCCTCAAACGTCCTTGTAATTCAGCTGCTTTATATGCCAGAGCAATGTTATCGAAATCCGATGTACTTTGAGCCTGACACTTAGTTAAAACTTTCAAGGAAGGGTTTAAAATGTGTCTTACTCGGATATATTGATTATATTCAATTCTTAATTTTGATAATATAGCTGATAGCTTAAAACATTCTTTGCTAAAAGGATCAAAAAAAGAATAAATTTCTATTTTACTTACAGGTGATAGATTAGCATCTTCACGACTCTTGTTATCCAATATTCTTAATTCTTCAGCCATGTATTTTCACCTACAATTATTTTTCGGAATTTACCATGTGGTTTGCAGTTAAGCGTAATCTTTCAAATAAATACTCACCAACACCTGCAGGGAAATTTGCATATTGAATCGCAGTATACATATTTTCTAACCATGCATCTCGCTCATATTCAGTAATTGTAAATTCCATATGTCTTCTTTTTAACATGGGGTGTCCATGTTCTTGAGTATATAAGTCAGGGCCACCAAGAAATTGAGTTAAAAACTGTTTCTGCTTTCGGCTTGTTTCATTAAAGTCCCCTGGAAATAAATAATTAATACGATTATCTCTTTCGACTAGATAATAGAAATAGTCAATCATTTGATACAGAGCGTCTTGACCTACTAACTCATAAGGTGTTTTAGACATAATATCACCGTGTTCCATTAATATATATCTAATATAACATGAATTTTTACATTTGAAAGTAATTTGCCTTTTCGGAACATATTGCTATTTATCACTTGCTTTTTTCTTTTCTTCAAAGAATCTTTGTACTTTATTTAAAGGTTTTTTATGTTTTATATCGAATTCCTGAAGTAATTGTTTAAACTTTTCATAACCTTCATCGTACGAACTAACTTCATATTCAAGTTCGTAGTCAACTTTATTTAGGTATTCACTTTTATCTAATACAAGTAATTCGTTTTGATATTGAGTTTCTATTCTATATGTTGTTAAATCCCCTAAAATAACTAATTCTTCATCTAAAACATTAAATTGTCCTTCAATAATATTTCTTATATCATCTGGTAGTTTGGAGTTTGATATTGAATCATTCATCTTTGGTTTAATATCAGTTGTGTGGTTATACTCCATTAATCCAACTTCAGCAGGTACCTTCAAAGTAATTTCATATGTATTATCTTTAACTCTGATACGTAATGCTGAACGATGATCTTTAAGTTTAAAATCTATAGTATCAATATAATAATTGGTTTGGCTAAATGGTTTTTCATTTTTAAAATAAGTGTTAAAAATTTTATCGTACAAATCTTTGGTTAAGATTTGTTTGAACTCAATTTCATTATTTGTTGCCATTGTAAACACCTCAATCATTTACTTTTGTTCATATTTAAAGCATTTACAATTATGACGAATTTCTTCTATAAATTAAAGTAATTTAATAGCACATTTAAGTTTGTGAAAAATTTTGTGAAGTCGTTTTAACTCTGAAAATTAACTTATAACGTATGTAGACTTCGGAATATATAAATTACTTGAAAGAAAATGAAAATCTGTAATTTAATCTAAGATTTCAATGCAAGTTGTGGCGTGTTTTGTAAGCGTATATTATGTTAAACTAGTATGGAATAAGGAGGAAGACAGGCATGCGTATTTATATAAATGAAATTAAAGTTAAAGATGATGGCATTTATTGCTTCTCAGAGGACCCAACAGATGGTCTAGAGGAAGTTGGACAAATGCTTGTTGATAGTGATAATTATGGATTCGCATATCTATTAGATGACGGTGAATCGTATTCTTATCTAATCTTTGTGCAAGAGACATGGTCACTGTTACATGAAAATAGAGATAAGAAGATTATCATCAATAACGATTTAGAATTGAAACATTTCCAAGAAGAACTAGATTACATATTAGAAAATATTGAAGGAAATAATAACTATGGTAAGGAGTTTGTTTCAGCTGTTGAAAAAACTTTCGAACTAGAGTGAAGCGGAGTGAAACAAAATGAACCAGTGGGATCAATTTTTAACACCTTATAAACAAGCGGTAGATGAATTAAAGGTAAAACTTAAAGGTTTGCGTAAGCAATATGAAGTAGGTGAACACACGTCACCTATCGAGTTTGTTACAGGAAGAGTTAAACCTATATCAAGTGTTATCGATAAGGCAAATAAAAGAGGTATTCCGTTCGACCGCTTACATGAAGAAATGTATGACATTGCTGGATTAAGAATGATGTGCCAGTTCGTGGATGATATTGATATTGTTGTTAATATATTAAGGCAACGAAGAGACTTCAAAGTCGTAGAAGAACGAGATTATATCCGTAATACTAAAGAAAGTGGCTATCGTTCCTATCATGTAATTATTAAATATCCTATTGAAACATTAAACGGACAAAAACATATTCTAGCTGAGATTCAAATAAGAACATTAGCTATGAATTTCTGGGCTACAATAGAACATACTCTTCGTTATAAATACGATGGAGACTATCCTGATGAAATACAACATCGTTTGGAAAGAGCAGCAGAAGCAGCATATTTATTAGATGAAGAAATGTCTGAAATAAAAGATGAAATTCAAGAGGCACAGAAGTATTATACTCAGAAACGTGCGAAGAAACATGAAAATGACTAATGAGGTGTAGATGATGCGTTATACAATCCTAACTAAAGGTGATTCGAAATCGAATGCATTAAAGCATAAAATGATTAATCATATGAAGGATTTTCAAATGGTAGAGGATAGTGAAAATCCTGAAATTGTCATATCTGTTGGTGGTGATGGAACGTTACTACAGGCATTTCATCAATATAGTCATATGTTATCAAAAGTCGCCTTTGTAGGGATTCACACCGGTCATTTAGGTTTTTATGCAGACTGGTTACCTCATGAAGTTGAGAAGTTGATTATTGAAATAAATAATACTGAATTTCAAGTGATAGAATATCCATTATTAGAACTAATTGTGAGGTATAACGACAATGGATATGAAACACGATATCTTGCTTTAAATGAAGCTACAATGAAAACAGAAAATGGTTCAACATTAGTTGTGGACGTTAATATACGTGGTAAACATTTTGAGCGATTTAGGGGAGATGGATTATGTATATCAACACCGTCCGGTTCAACTGCTTACAATAAAGCCTTAGGTGGAGCGCTTATACATCCATCATTAGAAGCAATGCAAATTGCTGAAATAGCTTCTATTAATAATAGGGTGTTTAGAACAGTAGGATCTCCTTTAGTTCTACCTAAACATCATACTTGTTTAATTACGCCTGTTAATCATGACACGATTAGGACAACTATTGATCACGTAAGTATTAAACATAAAAATGTAAATGCCATTCAATTTAGAGTAGCAAATGAAAAAGTAAGGTTTGCTAGATTTCGACCATTTCCTTTTTGGAAAAGAGTTCATGATTCATTCATATCAAGTGATGATGAAAGATGATTTTCAAATATGTTATCGAGAAATCAGAAACTGTTAAATCTTTCTTACAAAGAAATGATTACTCTAAAAAGACTATTAGCGCCATTAAACATAATGGCGCTTTATCTGTAAATGGACGTTCTGTAACAGTTAGAAAAGAGATGGCTATCGGAGATTACTTTGAAGTTCATATGCCAATTGAAACACCGAGTTCAAATTTGTTACCTTATCCAAAACCTTTAGATATCGTATACGAAGATGAATTTATACTTATAGTTAATAAACCTCAATTACAAAACTGTGCACCTTCAAGGGAACATCCTCATGAGAGTTTAGTAGAGCAAGTATTAGCTTATTTGATGAATAAAGATGAGCAGACAAATCCGCACATTGTTACTAGATTAGATCGTAATACATCAGGGCTCGTCTTATTTGCCAAGTTTGGACACATTCATCATTTATTTTCAAAGGTGAAATTTGAAAAAGAATATATATGTTTAGCTTATGGTCGTACTCAATCTGAAGGTGTTATAGAAGCACCAATTGCTAGAGACAACGAAAGTATTATTACAAGAAAAGTCTCTGACAAAGGAAAATATGCTAAGACTAGTTATTACACTATCGCTCAAAATAATAACTTGAGTTTATGTAAAGTGAAACTTCATACAGGACGAACCCATCAAATCAGAGTTCATTTCCAATTTATGGGTCACCCAATAGTAGGAGATGATTTATATGGTGGCATACATCGTCTAGTTGAGGGGCAAAGTTTACAATGTTGTTCACTTAAGTTCGTTCATCCCATAAAACATAATAAAATCACAATAAATGTTGATTACAAACAATTAATTCAATTATTTAACGTGCTATAATAAATATGCTTTGGAGGTGTGAATATTGTCTAACGACACAGAGATTAAAGATAAAGTGCGCGAAGACGTATATGATGAAGAATTATTAAATAGATTATTAGATGGAAATGACATCGACCAATTTAGAGATGAATTTTTAGCAATGCATAATTACGATCAAAGTGAATACTTTGAAGACACTGATGATAATAATAGACAAAAAATATTTGAGTTCTTATCACCTAAAGAAGTTGCTAATTTCTTTGATCAATTAGATATTGATGACGAAGATTACGAAGAACTTTTCGATAAAATTAATGCCAATTATGCAAGTCATGTATTAGAGGAAATGTCTTATGATAACTCAGTTGATATTTTAAATAAATTATCAAAATCTAAAGTCGCTAGCTTACTAACATTAATGGATAAAGATGAAGCTAATGAAATAAAAGCTTTATTACATTACGAAGAAGATACAGCTGGCGGTATCATGACAACGGAATATATCTCATTAAAATCCACAACACCAGTGAAAGAAGCGTTAATGCATGTAAAAGAACAAGCACCTGATGCTGAAACGATTTATGTTATTTTCGCTGTTAATGAAGCGGGACAACTGGTAGGAGTTTTCTCTTTAAGAGATTTGATAACTGCTGAAAATGATTCTTATATCGAAGATGTGATGAGCGAACGTGTCATTAGTGTGAATGTGGCTGATGACCAAGAAGATGTTGCTCAGGTCATAAGAGATTATGATTTTATTGCAGTACCAGTTGTTGATTATCAGAACCACCTATTAGGTATCATTACTATTGATGATATTTTAGACGTAATGGATGAAGAGGCAAGTGAAGACTACTCTCGTTTAGCCGGTGTATCTGATATTGACTCTACAAGTGATTCAGTTATCAAAACAGCCAGTAAACGACTTCCTTGGCTAATTGTCTTAACTTTCTTAGGAATGATTACTGCTACTATTTTAGGAAGTTTTGAAGATACATTATCTCAAGTCGCTTTATTAGCTGCGTTTATTCCAATTATTAGTGGTATGTCTGGTAATTCAGGTACTCAATCCTTAGCCGTTTCTGTACGTAATATTTCTACTGGTGAAATTAATGAACAAAGTAAATTTAAAATAGCTTTAAGAGAAGCTGGAAGTGGATTTTTATCTGGTTTAGTTTGTTCAGTGGTACTATTCTTAATTATTGTAGTTATATATAGACAACCTTTATTAGCACTAATAGTTGGAGGCAGCCTTACATGTGCAATGACTGTCGGAACATTAGTTGGCTCTATGATTCCATTAATCATGAATAAATTTAAAATTGACCCAGCAGTTGCAAGTGGTCCTTTCATTACTACTATAAATGATATTGTAAGTATGTTAATTTACTTCGGTTTAGCAACATCATTTATGTCATATTTAACTTAGGAGGTCGCATGGAGTTTTTATCATTAGTTATCGTAGTTGTTGCTGCATTTTTAACTCCTATTATCGTTAACCGACTTAACATTAATTTTCTGCCTGTTGTAGTGGCAGAAATCTTAATGGGTATTATCATAGGTCATTCTTTCCTTAATATTGTGGAAAGAGATTCTGTATTAAACATATTATCTACTTTAGGCTTTATATTTTTAATGTTTTTAAGTGGATTGGAAATTGATTTTAAAGCATTTAAAAAAGATTCACGTTCTAGACAAGGAAAGAATAAACAAGAAAAGAATTTACCAAGTCATTTAAATTTAGCTTTGACTGTATTTGGTTTTATCATGTTGATTTCTATCATCTTGGCTTACGCTTTTAAATGGTTAGGTTTAGTAGATGATGTATTATTAATGATCATCATTATATCAACTATTTCTTTAGGCGTTGTCGTACCAACACTTAAAGAAATGAATATCATGCGTACAACAATAGGTCAATTTATACTTTTAGTTGCAGTTTTAGCTGATCTTGTAACGATGCTTTTATTAACTGTTTATGGCGCTATTAATGGCCATGGTGGCAGTACGATATGGTTAACTGGAATACTCATAGTATTTACAATTATTTTCTACATACTCGGTGGCGTATTTAAACGCATGTCATTTTTACAAAAGTTAATGGATGGTACAACTCAAATTGGGATTCGTGCAGTTTTTGCATTAATAATTTTATTAGTAGCACTTGCTGAAGGTGTAGGTGCAGAGTATATTCTAGGTGCATTCCTAGCCGGTGTTGTTGTCTCACTATTAAATCCCGATGAAGAAATGGTGGAAAAATTAGATTCATTTGGATATGGATTCTTTATTCCAATATTCTTTATTATGGTGGGTGTAGATCTCAATATACCATCTTTAATTAAAGAACCATCTCTGCTCTTAATTATTCCAGTGCTCATCATAGCTTTTGTAGTGTCAAAGCTTATCCCAGTTTTATTTATAAAACGTTGGTTTGATACTAAAACGACGATTGCTTCAGCATTTTTATTAACTTCAACTTTATCTTTAGTCATAGCGGCTGCGAAAATCGCAGAACAACTTAAAACGATTTCAGCTGAGACTTCAGGTATATTAATTTTAAGTGCGGTCATTACTTGTGTATTTGTGCCTATCGTTTTTAAAAAGTTGTTCCCAATACCCAATGAGGTTAATCGTCGAATTGAAGTGAGTTTAATTGGTAAGAATCAGTTAACTATTCCGATTGCTCAAAATTTAACATCACAGTTGTATAATATATCGTTATATTACCGTAAGGATTTAAGTGATAGTAGAAAATTATCTGACGAAATTACAATGGTAGAAATTGCCGATTATGAAGAGAATTTATTAGCTCGTTTAGGTTTATTCGAAAAAGACATCGTAGTATGCGCAACTAATGATGATGAAATTAATAGGAATGTAGCATTAATGGCAAAGAAATACGGTGTCGACCGTGTGATTTGTAGATTAGAAAGCTCCAATGAAGACGCGGAAATTAAAGCGCAAGGCATTGAGGTGTTTAGTAATTATCTAAGTAATAAAATTTTACTAAAAGGTTTGATCGAAACTCCAAATATGCTAAACCTTTTAAGCAATGTAGAAACATCTCTTTACGAAATTCAAATGTTAAATCATCATTATGAAAATATACAACTGCGTAATTTCCCGTTTGGAGGCGACATCATATTCGTACGAATAGTACGTAATAATGAATCATTAGTACCTCATGGTGATACACAACTACGTTATAAAGATCGTCTTATTGTGACTGGTTCGAAAGAATACGTTGATGAACTTAAACAAGAATTAGAATTCTATTATTAAAACTACAGCTTTAAATATCTTTAAGGTGGAAGTTAGAAAACAAACATTAGTATTAACGCCTATAATTGGATTTTAAACTAATCCAATTGTAGGCTTAATTATTATTAATCCAGTTTCGATAATTTATTGCGTTATTAGGAGTGTAGAACTTGAGTTACAAACTTCTCGATTTTCTATATTCTTATGTTTGTTTATCATAGAATAAACCACATTGTTTGAACATTAATCAAGGTCTAAAATACTTTATTATCAGGTACTAAAAGTGTTAAACTAATTATGGTAGAAGGGTTATTTAAGAAACAATTTTATAACCGTTGAAAAAAGAATTGATTTTTATTAAGGAGTTATACTGTAATGTTAAATTTAGAGAACAAAACATATGTCATCATGGGTATTGCAAACAAACGTAGTATCGGATTTGGTGTAGCTAAGGTATTAGACAAATTAGGTGCAAAGTTAGTATTTACATATCGTAAAGATCGCAGCCGTAAAGAATTAGAAAAATTATTAGAACAATTAAATCAATCTGAACATTATTTATATCAAATTGACGTACAAAGTGATGAAGATGTTATTAACGGTTTCGCTAAAATTGGCGAAGAAGTAGGAAATATTGACGGCGTTTATCATTCAATTGCGTTTGCTAATATGGAAGACTTAAGAGGACGCTTCAATGAAACTTCACGTGACGGCTTCTTACTTGCACAAGATATTAGTTCTTATTCTTTAACAATCGTTGCGCACGAAGCTAAAAAGCTTATGCCAGAAGGTGGAAGTATCGTTGCAACAACTTATCTTGGTGGTGAGTTTGCTGTTCAAAACTACAACGTCATGGGTGTTGCTAAAGCAAGCTTAGAAGCAAATGTTAAATATTTAGCACTTGATTTAGGTGAAGATAATATTCGTGTGAATGCTATTTCTGCAGGACCAATTCGTACTTTAAGTGGGAAAGGTGTAGGTGGCTTTAATACAATCCTTAAAGAGATTGAAGAACGTGCACCATTAAAACGAAACGTTGATCAAGAAGAAGTAGGTAAAACAGCAGCTTACTTATTAAGTGATTTATCAAGCGGTGTAACTGGTGAAAATATCCATGTTGACAGTGGATTCCACGCAATTAAATAACAATGCATTTTATTTTAAGCGGTTGAGTAATTGACACAATCGCTTTTTAATATTACTTATTAACGATACTTTAAGTATGCCGTTGTTAGATTGAAGTGTTAGTGATATTGCATTAGTGGGTTTAGACGTTTTCAATAAAAAAACATCACTTACTCGAAAAAAGTAAGCGATGTTGAAACTGTTTATTTAATATCTTTAACGTCACTGTTAGCTTTATCAATAATTCTTTGACGATATTTAAAGATGTTGCTAACTAATGTTTTAATTACTGCATATAATGGAACAGCTATTAGAATTAATGTAAATCCACCTAAATCTCCTGCAGCTAAGATAACAACAATAATTGTAAGTGGGTGAATACTTAATGATTTACCCATAACATTAGGAGTAATTACGTTTCCTTCAAGTTGTTGTGCTATTAATGTAACAACACAAACCCATATAAATGTTGTTGGGCCCTCAATGATGCCAAGAATAGCCGCGGGTGTAAATGAGAGCCATGGACCTAGGAAAGGAATTAAATTTGCCACACCTGCAAATAATACAAGTAATGGAGTGTATGGTAATCCTATGATTGTATAACCAATGTAAAGAATAATACCTAGAATCACACTGACTGTTACTTGACCTTGAATATATGATTTTAAAGTGAAGTTTAAATCTTTTAATAAATCTACGATGAATACTTTTCGTTCACCTTTAAAAAATTTCCCTATAGCTGGAATAAATTTCTCATGATCTTTCAACATATAAATTAAGAAGAAAGGTACCATGATTAATAAGAAAACTGTTGAAATGAATGATGTAATGTAAGTGACTGAGTTAGATAAAACTGATGTTGCGCCATCACCTACAGATCTAACAGCCTTATTAATACGATGAGTCACATCATCAGGTAATTTGTCCATTTGTTTTAAAGAGAAATTAATAATATGTTCAGCTTCTTTTTGTAACGCTGGTGTCTGTTTAATTAAATTATTAATATTCGAAATAATAATCGGTGCGATAAATGATACCACAATTGCTATAATTGCAATTAACCCGATAAATATCGTTAAAATACTAGCCCAACGTGGAAATCCCCATCTTTCCAAAATATTTTGAAAAGGTAAACATATGTAAAATAGAAAACCACTGATTAGGAATGGAAGGAATACAGAGCCGATAATCGTCGCAATAGGTGTAAATACTTCATGTACTTCCATAAATAGTTTGATGAGTATGAACAGCATGATAATAAATATGCCGGTTCTAAACCAAACTTTATTTAACATAAACCTCTTTCCTCCTATAGTAATACTTTTATTTATTCTTAATAAGTATATCTTAAAACTATATCTTAAAAAAGGGAAAATACTTTATAAATCATAGTTAAAGACGCTATGAAACAGCTTTCGCTTAATTTTTTTAAAAGGTTCTCCATATCTTGAAAATTAGTGATAAGATACTGAGGATTCTGCTTAAAATCATTTTAGAGAATTTAAATGTGTTACAAGTCTTGATACAATGATAATACTACTATGAGGGGGCATACGCATATGACAGAGTTTAACGCTGGAAAAATAAATAAAAAAGTAATACACAGTGACATTCTAGATAGAGATGTGACACTCTCCATTTATTTACCTGAAGAATATACTGAGTTGTTTAAGTATCAAGTTATTATATGCTTTGATGGATTAGATTTCTTAAGATTCGGTAGAATTCAACGTACATACGAACAGTTGAGAAAGGATAATTCTATTCAAAGAGCAATTATCGTCGGGTTTCATTATGAAAATGTTGATAAACGACGAGAAGAGTTTCATCCATCAGGCAGTCGTTCACATTTGACAGTTCAAGCAATTGGTAAAGAAATATTACCTTTTATTGATTCTACTTTTCCAACTTATAAAGTAGGTAATGCTCGATTGTTAATTGGAGATAGTTTGGCTGGTAGTATCGCTTTAATGACTGCTCTAACATATCCAACTATATTTAGTCAGGCAGCAATGCTAAGCCCAATGTATGATGATAATGTAAAACAAAAAGTAGTTAATTGTGATAATAGAAATCAACTTACACTATGGCACGCAATTGGCTTAGAAGAGGAAGACTTCACATTACCTACAAATGGTAAACGTGCTAATTTTCTTACGCCTAACCGTGAATTAGCTGACCTTATTAAAGATTATGGTATTGATTATTACTATACCGAGTTCGAGGGTGGGCATAGTTGGAAATCATGGAAACCATTATTAGGAGATATTCTTGAATATTTCTTAAGTGATGTCATTCCAGATTAAGCGTTCTCCCTAATATTTATACTCTATGAGTGAAGGGCTATAAATATAAATCTTACTAAATGTAGATATTTCAGAAATGTAATTGTTTTCACTTTAAAAGTAACGGTTTTCAAAAAATTTTGATATAATGGAAATATGTTAAACAAAGGAGGAATTTAAATGATTCTAGGATTAGCATTAGTTCCGTCTAAGTCATTCCAAGAAGAGGTGAATGCTTATCGTAAACGCTATGATACGCATTATGCACAAATCATGCCTCATATAACAATTAAATCTCAATTTGAAATTGATGATAATGAATTAGATTCTATTAAAGAAGAAGTGAAAAAACGTATTAGTGACATTCAACCAGTTGATGTTCATGCAACGAAAGCTTCAAGTTTTGCACCAACAACTAATGTTATTTACTTCAAAGTAGCTAAAACTGACTCTTTAGAAAAACTTTTTGATCAATTCAATACTGACGAGTTTTATGGTAAGGCTGAACATCCATTTGTTCCGCACTTTACAATTGCACAAGGCTTATCAAGTCAAGAATTTGAAGATATCTATGGTCAAGTAAAATTAGCAGGGGTAGACCATAAAGAGACAATTAACGAACTTTCTTTATTACAATATAGTGAAGAAGACGATAAATGGACAGTAGTAGAAACATTTGAGTTAGGATAATTAATATAAATGATTGGATGAATTGTACAGGGGTGTCGATTCATCCTTTTTTGTAGCAGATTTTTATGTTTTATCTCAAATGAAAAAAAGAAGTACATTAAGCCAAAGAAAAGCCTATCAATGAAAATTCATCAATAGGCTTCGAAATACTTTATTTCCTTTTTTGTCTACTACTTATAAAGTAATAACCATAGAATACAGCTAAAGATAGGAAAATCATAGCTGAGAAGTAAAATGTATTATTTAAATTATTTGTAAATTGAGTGATTAATCCACCAACTAATGGTCCAATCATAGATCCAAATCCTTGAACACTATTAAATACGCCCCAAGTTTCTTCTTGTTCTTCGGGATTAATATGACCAGCCATAAAAGTATTCCACGCAGGTAAAAGTATTCCATACATTAATCCAATAAAGAGACCTATTACCCAAACTAAGTAGATATTAGTTAACAATGATAAAGCAAATATTAATAACGTATATAATATGAAACCACCAAAGATAATGGTATACATAAATCCACGGCTATTATTATCAATAATCTTTGATAAGAACAACATTGAAAATGCACAACCAATACCACCTATAATGATTGCAATAGTGTATTCAACGGTAGAAACTTTGATTACTTTTGTAGCGTATTTAGGAAGTATAGGCACTAATGCTGAAATTGCTGCACCTTGTAGTAATATCCCAGGAAATAATACGAGATGTCGTTTTGTAACATCAACGATTTGTTTAAGCTGTTCTGAGACAGGTTTCGTATTATAATTCGTTAATTGTATATTAACAAAGTAATATAATACCCATGCGATAAGAACTACGAGAGACATCATGAAAGCAAAGTGAGTAGGGTGTACTTTGATTAACAAGTTCATTACGACCATGCCGACTAATAAACCTAGTAACCATGAGAAGTATACATACCCCATTTGCTTACCACGATTATTCTCTTCAACACTTGATAACATGATGACCCATATCGGACTAACGGCTATTCCTAGCATAATAGAACTAAATATGATTACGAATGGTGATGCTGGGAACCAGATGACTAGAAACAAACTTACAAATGCGAGTAAAAAGCCTGCAGTTAAAACAATCTTTGCACCAAATTTCTTAAGTAAAAATCCGATAACAAAATTTGTTGCTGCATCAGCTATAAAATGTATAGAAAATGCAAATGAAGTAATTGCGATTGCAATCGACGTCACTGTCGGCAAGAAGTTAATATAGCTAAGTATGTACATGCCTCGTGCAAATTCCATTAAGAATAAAATAACTAACATAATAACAAAATTTTTGTTATTGGAGTAATTATTTAACGAAGAATCTTGCATATAAAGGAACCTTTCCGTAGATTTCTTCTGGTTGAGATGAGTGACCAATTAAATCTAATAAATCTCTACATAGCTTCTGAGTAGAATAACTTACTTTTGATAAGCGCATTTGATTTGTCATAGCTTCTAGTCTGTCTTCATGGTTTGTTAAATGAGATACGATATCGATGGCTTCATTTGGTGTGTCAGCAATTTTACCGAACCCTTTATCTTCGAAATAATGAGCATTTTCAAGTTCTTGACCAGGTGCTGGATTTAAGAAAATCATTGGGATACAACGTGTGAGTCCTTCAGAAATTGTAATTCCACCTGGTTTAGTAATCATTAATTGACTTGAAGCCATCCATTCATTCATATAGTTGGTATAACCCAAAATTAAAACGTTTGGATTATGTTTGAATTTTGCTTTTAAAGAGCGTTTCAGTTCTTTACTACGTCCGCATATCATCACTATTTGAGAGTGAGGACTTTTTTCTAAGATTTCATTAATCATATAATCGAAACCTTTAGAAACTCCAAATGCACCTGCTGACATTAAGATAGTTGGTTTGTTTGGATCTAAATGATGCTTAGACAACCAAGCTTCTTTATCAATGGAGTCTTCAAACTTATCAGCAATAGGGATTCCAGTTACTTTTATATGAGAAGCTGGCACGCCTGCTTCAACGAAATCATCTTTAGTATCCTCTGTAGCAACGTAATATCTTTGAGAATCTGGGGTAATCCAATTTTTATGCATGCGATAATCTGTCATAACAGTTGCAATTGGAATATTAATATTAAATTGCTCAGTAAGTACTGACATTACAGGTGTAGGGAATGTTAAAAGTATTAAATCTGGTTTCTCTTTTATGAGTAAGTTGATTAATTTATTTAATCCATAATATTTATAAAAACATTTATCAAGCTCGTTAGGGCGGCTATAATAAAAACGTTTATACATATTTCTAAAATATTTAAAGCTATTGATATACCATTTTTTACAAATAGAAGTCATAATTGGGTGAGCTTCCATAAATAAATCATGTTGTATTACTGATAAATGATCTAAATTCATTTCATTCAATTGGTTGACAATACTTTGTGTGACTTGCATATGACCGTTACCAAATGATCCAGTAATAATCAATATCTTTTTATTTTGAGTAACCATTTATAGCCACCCTCCATTAATTTTTAAAATTTATAATAAGTGTAACGTATTTTCATACATTATAAAAGGAATTAAGCGACATGAAGTTGTCGCTTCTTAGCATGATAAATACAGTGCGCAACACATTTCAAATTCGTGAATTAACTATGTAAACTAAGTAATTTAAATTTTTATTTATGCATTATACCACACTCATCTTCAAAATAAATTTTTAATTACTCAATCTAAACTTCGTACTAACGCAAAATAAACTTATTAAAAACTTTATATTTTCTTAATCTACTTTCATACTAGCATTAATTAAGGGAAATGTATTGGGATGATTGGGGCTATAGAAATATTTTTAAGATATTTTTACTTAAGCTTAATAAAAATTGACTTAATTTTACATTGAAGAATATTTTTAATTAAATTTTTTACCTCCTATTAAATATAGAAGGACTTTATTTTAATAACGAACCTCAATAAATAAGAATAAATTTATCAACACTAGTAAAATGTGTATAATAGAATTATTGTAAAAAAAGGAGCGATACATTTTGAATGCGAGTGCGTTGTTCGAGAAAATAAGAGTAAAAAATGTAATTGGAACACTAGATAAAAATGTAGATGATATTACTACTGATTCACGTACAGCTAAAGAAGGAAGTATTTTCGTAGCATCTAAAGGATATACGGTAGATAGTCATAAATTTTGTCAAAATGTAATTGAACAAGGTTGTAGTATTGTAGTGGTAAACAGGGAACTTGAACTTGATGGGGAAGTGACTCAAGTTATTGTTCCAGATACATTAAGAGTAGCTAGTTTACTAGCACATACGTTATTTGATTTTCCAAGTCATCAGTTGACTACATATGGTGTCACGGGGACTAACGGAAAAACATCAATTGCAACAATGATTCATCTCATTTATAGAAATTTAAATAAGAATAGTGCCTATTTAGGTACCAATGGATTCCAAATCAATGAAACAAAGACTAAAGGTGCCAACACAACGCCTGAAACAGTTTCATTAACTAAAAAGATTAAAGAAGCAGTTGATGCTGATGCCGAAGCTATGACAATGGAAGTATCGAGTCATGGTTTATCACTTGGTCGGTTAAGAGGTGTAGAATTTGATGTTGCGATTTTCTCAAATCTAACACAAGATCACTTAGATTTTCACGGCACTATGGAAGCATACGGCCACGCGAAGTCATTATTATTTAGCCAACTTGGTGAAGATTTAGCTAAAGAAAAATACGTCGTACTTAATAATGACGATGATTTCTCTCATTATTTAGCAAGTGTGACACCTTATGAAGTGTTTACATATGGCATAGATAACGAAGCTCAATTTATGGCTAAGAATATTAATGAATCGTTACAGGGTGTGGAGTTTGATTTAAGTACACCATTTGGAGATTATCGAGTTAAATCACCATATGTAGGTCGATTCAATATCTCTAATATTATGGCTGCTATCATTGCAGTTTGGAGTAAAGGCGCTTCTATGGAAGAAATTATTAATGCGGTAACTTCTCTTGAACCCGTAGAAGGACGATTAGAGGTACTTGATCCTTCATTACCAATTGATTTAATTATTGATTACGCTCATACAGCAGATGGAATGAATAAATTGATTGACGCAGTGAAACCTTTCGTTAAACAGAAATTGATTTTCTTAGTTGGTATGGCTGGAGAAAGAGACATGACTAAAACACCTGAGATGGGTAGCGTAGCATGTCGTGCAGATTATGTTATCTTTACTCCTGATAATCCTGCAAATGACGATCCTAAAATGCTTACAGCTGAGTTAGCTAAAGGTGCAACTCATGATAATTATGTCGAATTTGATGATCGCGCTGAAGGCATTAAACATGCAATAGATGTTGCTGAACCTGGAGATACAGTAGTATTGGCATCTAAAGGAAGAGAACCTTATCAAATTATGCCTGGCCATGTGAAAGTTCCTCATAGAGATGATTTAATTGGATTAGAAGCTGCTTATAAGAAATTCGGCGGTGGACCTGTTGAAGATTAAGCAACTTCAGTATAATGAACTAATAATAAATATTTATTTCTATCAAAATAGCGATAGAGGCGTTATGTTGATAGCGATTCCTGACTTATTTTGGTCTGTAGAACTGCCCCTCGACTTAACTATTAATGAGTTACATGAAGAATTGTTAATGCAATTTTTTAATTTTTATACTGAAAATGAAGCCGATGCACTCGCACGTGACATTTGTGATTGGATAGCAACAAACTAAAAGGAGAATGATGAATGAATTTAAAGGAAGAAGTAGAGTCAAGAAAAACATTTGCCATCATCTCGCATCCGGATGCTGGTAAAACTACCTTAACTGAAAAATTATTATACTTCAGTGGAGCGATTAGAGAAGCTGGTACTGTTAAAGGTAAGAAAACAGGGAAATTCGCTACAAGTGACTGGATGAAAGTAGAACAAGAACGTGGTATTTCTGTAACTAGTTCAGTTATGCAATTTGATTATGATGATTATAAAATTAACATTTTAGATACACCAGGACACGAAGACTTCTCTGAAGATACGTACCGTACTCTTATGGCAGTAGATAGTGCTGTCATGGTCATTGACTGCGCAAAAGGTATTGAACCTCAAACTTTAAAACTTTTCAAAGTATGTAAAATGAGAGGTATTCCTATATTTACGTTCATCAATAAACTTGACCGAGTTGGTAAAGAACCATTTGAATTGTTAGATGAAATTGAAGAAACATTAAATATTGAAACGTATCCAATGAACTGGCCTGTGGGTATGGGTCAAAATTTCTTCGGTATTATAGATAGAGCGACTAAAACTATTGAGCCATTTAGAGATGAAGAAAATTTATTACATCTCAATGATGATTACGAATTAGAAGAAGATCATGATATTAAAAATGATAGTGCCTTTGAACAAGCTATTGAAGAAATGATGCTTGTTGAAGAAGCGGGCGAAGAATTTGATAATGATGCGTTACTAAACGGTGAGCTCACACCAGTTTTCTTTGGTTCAGCTTTAGCTAACTTTGGTGTTCAAAACTTCTTAAACGCTTATGTTGACCACGCACCGATGCCTAACGCTCGTCAAACAAATGAAGATGTTGAAGTAAGTCCATTTGATACAGACTTCTCAGGATTTATTTTCAAAATACAAGCGAATATGGATCCTAGACACAGAGACCGAATTGCGTTTATGCGTGTTGTAAGTGGTGCCTTTGAACGTGGTATGGATGTAACATTACAGAGAACAAGTAAGAAACAAAAAATAACACGTTCTACTTCATTCATGGCGGATGATAAAGAAACTGTTAACCACGCTGTAGCTGGTGATATTATTGGTTTATACGATACAGGTAATTATCAAATAGGGGACACACTTGTCGGTGCTAAGCAAAAATATAGTTTCCAAGATTTACCTCAATTTACGCCTGAAATCTTTATGAAAGTTTCAGCTAAAAACGTGATGAAACAAAAACATTTCCATAAAGGTATTGAACAACTTGTACAAGAAGGTGCAATCCAATATTATAAAACGCTACACACCAATCAAATTATTCTTGGTGCTGTAGGTCAATTACAATTTGAAGTGTTCGAGCACCGTATGAAGAATGAATACAATGTTGATGTAGTAATGGAACCAGTCGGAAGAAAAATCGCGCGTTGGATAGAAAATGAAGAAGATATTAAAGATAATATGAACACTTCACGTTCTATATTAGTGAAAGACCGCTATGACAACTTTGTCTTCTTATTTGAAAATGAATTTGCTACTCGTTGGTTTGAAGAGAAATTCCCTGATATTAAGTTATATAGTTTATTATAAGTTTTGAGTTTAACTTTATTGACAACGGGGTATTCTTTAAGAACATATTAAACGAAGTAGATACGATTTAGATTGTGTTACTTGTACAATCTATGTATACTATTATTAACAAATGAATACCTATGACAACTTTGTCAGAGGGGAGTAACTAGAGGATAGTAGAACTTTAATTATTAGCAACTACTATTTAACACTTTATCGTCATTACGAAGGTAAGTCTTCCGGTAAAGTGGGCAATACAATTGCTTAGTGAGACCTTTGCTATTATTTAGCATAGGTCTCTTTATTTGTATTTTTTAATAAAGGAGTTGTCCACTATGGATCCAAGTTTGATTTTACCTTATTTATGGGTACTCTTAGTGCTTGTGTTCTTAGAAGGTTTATTAGCAGCTGATAACGCAATAGTTATGGCTGTAATGGTAAAACACTTACCACCAGAACAACGTAAGAAGGCATTGTTTTATGGTTTATTAGGAGCATTTATATTTAGATTTATAGCCTTATTCTTAATTAGTATTATTGCGAACTTCTGGTGGATTCAAGCTGCAGGTGCAATCTATTTAATCTATATGTCTATCAAGAATTTGTGGGATTTCTTCCATAAATCAGAAGAAGAGCATCATAAAGACTCAGGTGATGATCATCACTATGATGATTCAGGAAATGAAAAGAAAGTTGGGCCTAAAGCATTTTGGGGCACAGTTTTCAAAGTAGAATTTGCGGATATTGCCTTTGCTATTGATTCAATGTTAGCTGCTTTAGCTATAGCAGTGACATTACCTAAGATGGGGATTCACTTCGGTGGAATGGACTTAGGTCAATTTATAGTAATGTTCTTAGGTGGCATGATTGGTGTCATTCTTATGAGATTTGCTGCAAATTGGTTCGTTGAATTATTAAATAAATATCCAGGTTTAGAGGGAGCAGCCTTTGCCATCGTTGGTTGGGTTGGTATTAAATTAGTTGTAATGGTTCTTGCGCATCCAGATATTGGCGTTTTACCAGAAGAATTCCCTCATGGTGCTTTATGGCAATCCATTTTCTGGGCAGTGCTTATTTTACTAGTGATTATAGGATGGTTTACTTCTGTCATTAAAAACAAAAAGAAGAATAAATAGTTTATTATTTAAACATTGCTCCACTCATCTAACCTTTTGAGTGGAGTTTATTTTTAACTTTGTTATATTGAACATTGCAGTTTTATAGTTAAAATATTAAAATTTAAACTATAATCAAACTCGATAATACTGTATTGAAAACCTTAGAAATAACTAAAATTTAATAATTTTTACATATTTAACTAATATAAGTGAATATAGGAGTGGGTCATCAATTGGATAATGATAAAAAACAAGTCATACCCCGTAGTCAGTATCGTCGAAAGCGACGTGAATATTTTCATAATGAAGAAAGAGAAGAACGTATTAAACGTGAACGAGAAGCTCTAAAACAGCAAGTTGCTAAAGAAAAACAACAATCCAAGGTTAACGAAGAACGCGTTAAAGATAATTTACGTAAAGCAAGAATTGAGAAATTAACTCAAGAAGAAATTCAACAACAACATGAAATGGCAAATCAAAGGCAAAAAAATAGACATGAAGAGACCAATCAAACAGATGCATTAAAACCTTCTTCAATGAGCAAAAAATCTTCTAATTCTAAAGAATTAGGTGATCACACTCAAACACATTTAACTTCAGAGGATAGACCACGAAGTGAAGTTGAAGATGAACAAGTAAATCATAATCATAAAGAAACAAGAGTGCCATATTCAATCACTAACCAACCGAAGGACTTAGAGGGTGAAGACAAAACCGCTAAAACCGCTAAAGAAAATGATGACAACGTTCAACAAGAACAGTCTAGTATAAATGAAACAACAGATAAAAAAGAGGTTAGCACTAAAGATAGTGATTATGAGAACAATAATCAGATAGAAACTTCTAATGATATAACAGATAAGAGAAAAAATAATGATAAGCGTCATTTAGATTCTGAACAAAACAAAGAAAAGCCATATTCATCTATAAATCATCATTCAGATGATAAGGAAAATGATAATGACAAAGGTAATGATAAATATTCAAAGAAAGATTCTCTAAAAACGAGTAATAAAAATGATAATTTTGAATACATCAAGAACGCAATAATTGCTTTCTTTAAAGAACACTGGCCAAAACTTTTAATTATCATAGGTATTATCTTATTATTACTTATATTAAATGCTATATTTACAACAGTTAATAAAAATGATCATACTAATGATAGTGCTTTTAATGGAAATGACAAGAATTATACAACTACAATTAAAAACGCTAATAACTCTGTCAAATCAGTAGTAACTGTTCAAAACAATGTATCTAATAATACTACTATTCCTAAAAGTAAATCAGGTTCAGATAATGAAATTGGTTCGGGTGTCGTCTACAAAAAAGTAGGCGACTCTATTTATATTTTAACGAATGCTCACGTAGTCGGAGATAAAGATAAACAGAAAGTTACATACAATAATAATAAGTCTGTTGAAGGGAAAGTGGTTGGCAAAGACAAATGGTCTGATATTGCTGTTGTAAAAGCTAAGTTATCAGATGAAAGTATGAAACCAATAACTTTAGGTGATTCAAATAACTTAGTATTAGGAGAATCAATATTAGTAGTTGGTAATCCTTTAGGAGTAGATTTTAAAGGCAGTGTTTCTAAAGGGATTATCTCAGGTTTAGATCGTCATGTACCTGTGGATATAGATAAAGACAACAGTTATGATGTGTTGATGAAAGCATTTCAAGTTGATGCCCCAGTTAATCCAGGTAACTCTGGAGGAGCTGTAGTAGATAAAGATGGTAGACTTATAGGTATTATTTCGTTGAAGATAGATATGGAAAATGTAGAGGGTATGGCCTTTGCAATTCCGATTAATGATGTACGTAAAATAGCACAACAATTAGAAGACAATGGAAAAGTGCAATACCCTAACACTGGTATAAAAATAAAAAATGTAGCAGATATTTCAAGTGAAGAACGAGAGGAAGCCAACCTTCCATCAAGTGTTAACAATGGTGTGCTTGTTAATGATGTTAAAGAAAATAGCTTAGGTGAAAAATCAGGGTTGAAAAAAGATGATGTAATAGTAGAATTAGATGGTAAAACCGTTGAAGATAATTTACGCTATAGACAAATTATTTTTAGCCATAGAGATGATTTAAAAACTTTAACAGCTAAAATCTATAGAAATGGTACAGAAAAAACTATTCAAATTAAACTGAAATAAACGTTGAGGTGAAATTTATGTCTATATTAAGTCAATTACTTAAGAAATCAAGTCCTCAACAAGGGATTGTTCTTTATTATCTCTTTGCCATTGTGGTTGCATTTCTATTATTAAATTTACCTTTTGTACATAAACATGGAGTTGATGTTAATCCTATAGATACATTGTTTGTTGCGGTTTCTGGAATTAGTGTGACAGGATTAACACCAGTAAATATAGTCGATACTTATTCTACCTTTGGACAAATAATCATTTTGATTATTTTAAATATCGGTGGAATAGGTGTCATGGCTATCGGTACATTACTCTGGGTAGTGTTGGGTAAGCACATTGGTATAAGAGAACGACAACTTATCATGTTAGATAATAATAAAGACACGATGAGTGGTACTGTAAAATTGATTTTAGAGATTGTAAGAACAATATTTGTAATTGAACTTGTAGGCGCATTATTATTAGCATTTTACTTTTATCGAGATAATCCTGATTTAAAACACGCTTTTATGCAAGGTGTGTTTGTATCGGTTTCTGCTACAACAAATGGTGGTTTAGATATAACGGGAGAATCTCTTGTGCCATATGCAAAAGATTATTTTGTTCAAACAATAGTTATGTTTCTAATTGTTTTAGGTTCGATTGGATTTCCTGTTCTTCTCGAACTTAAAGCATACATAAAAAATAGAGTAACTAATTTTAGATTCTCATTATTCACTAAAATAACAACGTCTACATATCTATTTTTATTTGTATTCGGTGTACTATCTATATTGTTATTAGAACATAACCATGCCTTCAAGGGGTTGAGTTGGCATCAAGCTCTATTTGATTCATTATTCCAGTCTGCGACTACACGTAGTGCTGGCTTACAAACAATTGATGTGTCACATTTCAGTGATGCCACAAATATTATAATGAGCATATTAATGTTTATTGGGTCCTCTCCAAGTTCGGTTGGTGGAGGTATCCGTACAACGACTTTTGCTATTCTTATTCTTTTTATTATTAACTTTAATAATACTGCTGATAAAACAGGTATCAAAGCCTTTAATAGAGAAATTCATATTATGGATATTCAACGTTCCTTTGCGGTATTTACAATGGCATCAATTCTAACTTTTGTAAGTATGATTATTATTGCTGCTACTGAACAAGGTAAATTGACATTTATTCAAATCTTTTTTGAGGTAATGTCAGCGTTCGGTACGTGTGGCTTAAGTTTAGGTGCAACTGATAATATTAGTAATTTAACTAAAATTGTACTAATGATTCTGATGTTTATCGGACGAGTCGGCTTGATATCATTTATTATTATTTTAGCTGGACGTAAAGAACCTGATAAATTTAGCTATCCTAAAGAACGGATTCAAATAGGATAATATTTATAAAATACTTCTGGTAAATGAATACTATTTATCAGGAGTGTTTTTATGTTTAGATAAGTTTTTATTATTTATTGTGTTTTGTTTTCCAAAGGAATTATTTGAATTACTTTTATATTAATTACACTACAAGATATTTACATGTTAAACTTACTTTAATGAGAGGAGTGGCTAGATGGAAAAAAATGAAAATATTACTGTAGATGTGATTGCAACCTCAGATATGCATAGTCACTTCTTAAACGGGGACTATGGATCAAATATATACAGAGCAGGCACATATGTCAAAGATGCTCGTAAACAAAATAAGCATGTTATTTTACTTGATAGTGGAGGTAGCTTAGCAGGTTCGTTAGCAGCATTTTATTATGCGGTAGTAGCTCCTTATAAGCGTCACCCTATGATTAAATTAATGAATGCTATGCAATACGATGCCAGTGGGATAAGCCCTAATGAATTTAAATTTGGTTTGTCATTCTTAACGCGTTCAGTTGCGTTAGCCCGTTTTCCTTGGTTATCAGCAAATATAGAGTACACAGTGACGCGTGAGCCATATTTTTCGACACCATATACAATTAAAAATTATGATGATTTAAAGATAGCTATTGTTGGATTAACAGCTGATGGTTTAATGAAAAATGAATATGCTGAAATGGAAGATGATGTCAGTATTGAAAAGACGCTTCTCTCAGCTAAGCGTTGGATTAGATATATTCATGAAGTTGAGGAGCCAGATTTTCTTATAGTTATTTATCATGGTGGTCTTAATAAAATAAGTAATAAGAGTAAACGAAACGAAAGAAATGCGAACGAAGCTGAAAAAATTATGGAAGAATTGGGTGTTATAGACTTAATTATTACAGCTCATCAACATCAAACTATTGTTGGTAAAGATCATGAAACAGTTTATGTACAAGCAGGTCAAAATGCTGAAGAGTTAGTACATTTATCAATTCATTTTAAAAAGCGTACGAGTTCATATGAAATAGAAAATATCGAATCAAAAGTGATAGATTTAAATGACTATAATGAAGATCAAGATTTATTAAACGAGACGCATTATGATCGTAAAGCTGTAGAGTATTGGGCAGATGAAATTATATCTAATAACAAATTTAATCTAACTATTGATAGTATTGAAGACATTATTTGTCAGCCACATCCATTTGCTCAATTACTTCATGATGGTATAAAAGCTGCGTATGATTATAAAATCTCATGTGTGCACCTACCTATAAACGGAGAGGAAGGACTAGGTGGAGTTATTCGCAATAGGGATTTATATGAGGCATATCCACATCCAGACAAACCTGTTGATCTAACGGTAAGAGGGAAAAACATAAAAGATATTCTAGAGTATAGCTATTCCCATATAGAATTCGAACAAGGAAAATTAAGTTTAACAATTATTGATGAAACGTTGTTTACATTCTGGCAAGGTATTAATTATACAGTCGATATGAAACAACAGCCATACCACAGAGTTAAAATAGATAATATAGATGAGAATCAAATGTATAGAATCACCATGACAGATTATTGTTATAGAAATTACAAAGATTACTTGAAAGATGCGATTGTTCATGAAACTCATGATGAAACAATGGGGGGACTGATTAGAAATAATCTGAAAATTGCAGATTACAATGTTAAAGTAATGGATAATTTTAAAGTTAATCTCTAATTTGTCTATCAATATATAACAACGTTATGATTAATAAAATTACTTCAACAAAAAAGCATTTCTTAACCCGCAAGAGAAGGGTTAAGAAATGCTTTTTATCCATGAAATATTAATAACAATATTATAGCAACAATTTGTGCTATTGAAGTAGTTGCTATTCGTCTAGTATATTCATAACTTAATGATAAAATGATTTGAGTTACAAAGATAAAGAATACAATCCACCAATTATCAAGGTAGATAAATAGTGAACTTGAACAGATTGCAACTATTAATATGCTTACCCATTTAGGTAAGTTGAAACGAATTAATTCTTTTTGTAAAACAGTTCTCATATATAACTCATGACACGGAATTACAAATATTAATGTAATGAGCATTTGCCATTTGAAATAAACGCCTGTTCTTGATAATTCTTTGATTAATGATGCGTACGATAATTCTGATGAAATAAGTGAAAAAATGAGTTGTACGATTATAAGTACAATACTTGTGATTATACCAATTCCAATTGAAGTTAATAATCGTTTAGATGCAATGTCTCTTTGATAAAAAACATAACTTATTCCTGCTATTAGCATAATGCCAGTATATAAGTACCAGTACTCTTGGTGTTCACCCCACATCACAAATAAAATTGCGTGAAAGACGATGAAGCTTATAATAAACCAAATTAAAGCTTTAGAAACATTTTTCATTATAATTAACCTTCTTGTTCAACGATTTTATATCGCTTATGATTAATGACAGTTTTCTCAGGTAAATCTAATTCATTAAAGTTTTCCATAATTGTTAAGTCTACAATAACAGAATTGTCATTAATTTTCTCTACACGGCCTCTTAAACCGTCATAAAATTCTACAATATTACCTACTTCTGCAACAGTCATAATGACTCCTCCCTTAAATCATAGCTAGATAATATTGTACTAAAATTTACATAACAAATAAACTAATATCCTTAAAAAACTAAGATTGTTATATATAAATATGAAAAGTAAGACATTAATGAGTAAATAATTGGAATTTTTAATATAAATCATTCATAACTAGGGTAAGGGCATATAGAAAGATACTTTAAGGAGAGGAATGTTATGAAGTTTATTAGTAATAATAATATTACTGATCCCACGCTCAATCTAGCAATGGAGGAGTACGTTCTTAAAAATCTTCCAGCTGAAGAAAGTTACTTTTTATTTTATATTAACAGACCTTCAATCATTGTAGGCAAGAATCAAAATACAATTGAGGAAGTTAATAAAGAATATATTGATAAGAACAGCATTGATGTTGTGCGTCGTATATCTGGAGGTGGTGCGGTATATCACGATACAGGTAATTTAAACTTTAGCTTTATTACTGATGATGATGGCAATAGTTTTCACAACTTTAAAAAGTTTACATTGCCGATTGTGCAAGCTTTACAATCTTTAGGAGTTAATGCTGAAATGACGGGCCGTAATGATATCCAAGTTGGTGAAGCTAAAATTTCAGGGAATGCAATGGTAAAGGTTAAAAATAGAATGTTTAGTCACGGCACTCTGATGTTAAATTGTGAACTTGATGAAGTTCAAAATGCGTTAAAAGTTAATCCTGCTAAAATTAAATCTAAAGGCGTTAAATCTGTAAGAAAACGTGTGGCTAACATTGATGAATTTTTAGAAGAACCACTAAATATTAATGAATTTAAGCAAATTATTCTAAAGACTATTTTTGGGGAAAATGAAGTAGAAGAATATGTATTAACTGATGACGATTGGACTAAAATCAAACAGCTAAGCAACGAAAAATACCGTACTTGGGAATGGAATTATGGTAAAAATCCTAAATATAATTTTGAGCGTGAAGAAAAATTTGAAAAGGGATTTATACAAATTAAATTTGATGTTAAAAAAGGACGTATTGAACATGCGAAAATATTTGGAGACTTCTTTGGAGAAGGCGATGTAACCGAACTTGAATATGCACTTGAAGGTTGTTTACATGACTTCGAGCATATTGAGGAAGCATTATCCAATTATGATCTATACCATTATTTTGGTGATATTGATAAATATGAAATTATAAGATTAATGTCTTAAATAAAATAAAAAAGGTCTATTCTCTAAACTTAAATTAAAGTAGGGAATAGACCTTTTATAATGAGTGACTCGAATCTAATTTATTCACTGAGAAAAGCCTCCAATTTTTTATATTCATCTGTGTACTGTTTGAAATCTTTCTCATTCTTATTAACAAGTGCTTCGTCGATAAGAGTCTCAAGTTTTTTCTTCCTAGCTTCTCGTAATGCTTCATCAATTACAAGTTCTACACCTAAATCATTAACTGTTGTTACAAAGTCTTCAAGTGTAGTGTATTTTACATTTGTATTATGATTCATGAAAATCACTACCTTTCCTATTTATTGATATATGAGTATTATACAGTTTTTAATTTTTGAAATCAATGAATATTCTGACATTTTAAAAGAAATATGTGTAAAAAGAAAATAAAAGTAGAACTTGACTTAATTTAAGGCTCGTATAAAATAAAATTAAGTTATTATTATTAAAAGAAAATAGTAACAATAATTTATTTTTTTGTGAAGTGAGGTAATCGAATGACTAATTTTAGTGAATCAATCTATGTTATTAGAAAAGGTGACATGTTAATTCGACCAAGGTATGATGAATATCAGCAAACTTCAGGTGCAGAAATTATAAGATTTGATAAATCACGAAAGGAGAGTCCATTTAAAGTTCAAAGAATTATCGAGAGGTCCTGCAAATTCTATGGTAATAGCTACCTAAGTAAAAAATCTGAAACTAATAGAATTACAGGTATCTCTAGTAAACCACCTATTTTACTTACCCCTTTATTTCCAACTTATTTTTTCCCAACACATTCTGATCGACAAGACGAAAACATCTGGATAAACATGCATTATATCGACAGCATCAAAGAACTTAAAAATCGTAAAAGTAAAGTGATATTTGCTAATGGTGAATCATTTATATTAAACGTTTCATATCATAGCTTATGGCATCAATATACAAATGCGATTATTTATTATTATATGGTAGATAAACATGCACGTATGAAATCAAATAATCCAGAACAACCCATTGATTATAATCAATCATCGTTAAATATATTTGAAGCTCTCTCAAGGTATTCTCTTTTAGATGATAAGTAGACACCATTTTAATATTTTTAACTACACAAATTAAGATTAAAATTGTTTGTTTAATTTTAAAATATGCGGGGCGTTAATATTAAATTAGTGTAAATGTTCCGTATATTTTTTTAAGATTTCTCTTGAAAAACTGAACAGGATTGATATAATAATATTTGTGCTTGATAGAGATAAATTAATCCGCAGTAGCTCAGTGGTAGAGCTATCGGCTGTTAACCGATCGGTCGTAGGTTCGAATCCTACCTGCGGAGCCATATGGAAACGTACTCAAGTTGGCTGAAGAGGCGCCCCTGCTAAGGGTGTAGGTCGCGAGAGCGGCGCGAGGGTTCGAATCCCTCCGTTTCCGTACAGACGCTTATAATGGTATAAATCCATTATAAGCGTTATTTTTTATCTTCTTATTCCGTA
>VNIW01000006.1_pt1 | contig 41991 bp, 27 predicted proteins | sample 7248591 | NCBI WGS metagenome assembly VNIW01 (sample SAMN12251776, study PRJNA551026) | human skin metagenome | isolation source: skin samples from patients infected with Netherton Syndrome | host: Homo sapiens | place: France:Paris | reverse complement strand
AAAGTTGATTTAGAAGAATTGTCATTAGAAGATATATTCTTAAGAAGTAGCAAGCATGAAAAGAAAGATCAAAACTAATCGAAGTAGATATTATTAATAGAGGCAGATTTGGGAGAGCATTAAAAAGATTGAAGTAAGCCTTCGGTTTGTCTGCAGTAACTATTCGAGCAGTCTAAATGCTTATAGATTTAAAAGAAAAGCATTATTCTTAAAATATAAACGAAGTATTGAATATAAAAGTAGCAGTAAGAAGATTCTAACTAAAATCCTCCTACTGCTATTATTTTTGGTAAATGGTGTCCCGAACTGTTTTGGACTAAGAACAATGTCTTATTTTATAGTTAATGATTTTTTCGTTTGCCTAATCTATAAAATCCATAAGCGATAACCATCGCTATTGTGAATAAATCGAAAGAATGAACAAGTGCACTTTTAAAAGTCATTTGTAGCCAAAAATACCGAATAATAAACAGTATTATAGATTGAACTATAGGAGCTATTACCACAATTGAAAATGACTTATTAAATATAATACTATACATGATTAAAAAAACCGTTAATAGAGTAATAACCAACATCAAAATATTAGGTAACAATAAAATAGCCTCCGTTTAACTTATATTCTAATCTAGGATATTATTATATTTTTTAAACGGTATATCTTTCTATCGCTATAGTGAATTATTTAAGTTTAATTTCTTTTTCGCCTAATTTTTTATGAAGTCCGTCTGGATCTTTAACCTCAAGTGTGACTGGTGTTTTAGTATCTTTTAATTTATACATTTTAACGCCTTTTACTGTACCACCTTTGTTAATTTCATTATCTTGATTTTCTCTATATTTTTCATATAATTCACTGTCGTAAGCGTCGCCTGAATATAAATGTCTTTTAACATTTTTAGAATCTTGATACCCTTCGAAGCTTTCTAAAAATGCTCCGTTTGCTGTAATATCTTTTTTACCAGTTTTGTTTTTCACTTCATATACTACAGCTAAGTTTGGCTTTTCATCGTCCGAATATTTTGATGCTTTAAGAATTTTTGCATCTTTCAATTCAACATCATAGTTTTTAGTAGTTAATTTATCATTTTTGAATTTTGAGTCAGTTTTTTCTGAATCATCACTTTTATCAACGGAAACACTATCGGAAGATTTATTGCTTGAATCACTTTCAGATGAATCTTTGTGACCTCCACAAGCCCCTAGAATAAGTGTTGACGCAAATAAGAGTCCTAATAATTTCTTCATAATCAATATCCTCCTGTATGTATTTAATGGAATGAGTATGTAAAATAAAAATATCCAACTATTAATTTTAAAAATATATTAAAACAATGAATATTTTCATTAATAAGTATATCATTTGTGTTGCATAATAGTAATGCTTTTATTTAAATTTAAAATTCGAAAAAAACGCAAATAAGTAGGTTTAACTATAATTATTAATTAGTAATATTAAGTTATAACATTTAGTATGTCTGCATTTATATAGTATTAAAATACGCCAACCACTCTCATTTTCCTTCTAGTATAAGTCTTCTCATAACTCCTCAATTCTCGTTCAATCCACATTCCTCTCTTCACTAATTGAAATTTATTATCAATTATATTGACAATATGGTCCTACTCGTATACTATAATCTTCAAATCGTAACAATTACGAATTATTTTGTACAACTATTTTAAAGTTACTGATAGTTATAGGTACAACTATTTGTGACAGTAGCTTTAAAAGAGAATCCACAACACAAAGGAGTGTCATATGCATCGTCAGGTGATTGAATTTTCAAAGTATAATCCGTCGGGGAATATGACTATTCTTGTTCACTCAAAACATCATCCAAATGAATACGCAACAATTGCTAATCAATTAATGGCAACGACACATGTTTGTTGTGAACAAGTTGGTTTTATAGAATCTACGAATCACAATAATTGGGAAACATATCATTTAGTGATGAGTGGGAATGAATTTTGCGGGAATGCTACGATGTCATACATTCATTATTTGCAAGAACATCAACTGTTACAACATTCGCAATGTCAGTTGAAAGTATCCGGATATTCTCAGCTCGTACCTTGTAAGGTTCATAACCACCGATGTTACGAAGTGGGAATGCCTCAAGTACAACAAATCACACCAAGACAATTAGTCATTGCTGGGCAACTATATCACGTACTTGAACTAACTTATGAATCTTACATACATTTTGTCGTTCCAACGCAAGATATTTCGGTGTCTTTTAAAAAACAAGTAGAACAATTTGTGAGGACACAACGTTGGAACGTTAATTATAAAACCATTGGTGTCATGTTATTTGACACGCAGCAGCAGTTTTTACAACCACTCATTTATATACCTGAGGTGCAAAGTTTAATTTGGGAAAATAGCTGTGGCTCAGGGGCAGCTTCGATTGGTGTGTTTCAACAGTATCGAACAAATCAAGCGAGCAATGATTTCAAGGTGAACCAACCTGGTGGAAGCATTCTAGTTTCATCAACATTTAATGAACAAATGGGTTATTTAACATCTATTAAAGGTCAAGTTTCAACTGTCGCAACAGGACAAGCATATATAGAACAGGAGACGAAGACATACTTATGAACTTAAAGCATGATATACAGCATCGATTACAAACATACTTAAGCCAATTTGAAACATTATATAAACAAGTGCGAAAAGATGAGCAATACATTGATGATCTAGAAACATTGGTTGATCGATATAGTCAATTGATATTAAGCCCAATTGCGCAACATCAATTCGATTCATGGAACGATAAGGAAGCGAAAGTAAGATTAACGCAACAACTTCAAGATATTACTGCACAGTGCGTCAAACAAGTAGAAGTGATACGCGCTAAGCGATTGTTAGACGGAAGGGCGTCTACCTCTGGTTATTTCGATAATATTGAGCATTGTATTAACGAGGAATTTGGGCAATGTCGTATTAAGAAAGAAGATAAATTATTGCTTATAGGTTCAGGCGCTTATCCAATGACGCTCATCCAAGTAGCTAAAGAAACAGGAGCGTCAGTGATTGGAATCGATATCGATCCTCAAGCTTTAGATTTAGGACAACGTATCGTGAAGGTGCTTGCGCCAAATGAAGATATTGAAATCACGCATCAAACGGTCGATCAATTGGAAGATACACATGATATTACGCACATTATTTTCAGCTCAACCATTCCGATTAAATATGACATCTTAGACCAATTATATGAATTGACGAATGACAATGTTGTAGTCGCCATGCGTTATGGAAATGGAATCAAATCATTATTTAATTATCCATCTCAGAAAACGGATGACAAACATTGGTATTGTGTCTCTCAACAAACAAGACCTGATCAAATATTTGATATTGCCCTCTATCGCAAAGCTTCTGTTAAAGAGGGGGCTGCAAATGTCTAATACATTAATTGTAGGGAGTGGCCCTGTAGCCATTCAACTTGCACAAATATGCCATCAAGTGACGGATGGCAACATTGATATTGTGAGTCGCGCAAAGACGTCTATTAAGTCGCAACGTGTGTATGATGCGTATCAAAGCGATGGATATTTCCAAGTTTCCACTCAAAATGACGCGCATCATCAACTTTCAGGGCAATTTAAAGTTCATCAATTTTTTAAAGATATTAAAGATGTGGACCAAGAATACAATACGTTAATCATGGCGTGTACTGCAGATGCGTATCGTTCAATACTTGAACAACTCGCAACGTCTACATTACAAAGGGTGAAACACATCATCTTGGTCTCTCCAACTTTGGGATCGCACATGTTGATTGAACAAATCATATTAGAAGTGAACCCAGACGTAGAGGTGATTTCATTTTCAACATATTTAGGAGATACACGAATAATAGACGCCGAACAACCGCATAAGGTGCTTACGACAGGGGTCAAATCCAAGCTGTATGTAGGTTCTAATCACGCACACTCTAATTTGATTGAGCGCATTAAAACGTGCTTTGAACAATTAAAAATTCAACTCACAGTAATGGACACACCATTACAAGCTGAGATACATAATAGCTCACTCTATGTGCACCCCGCACTGTTTATGAATGACTTTTCATTACATGCAATATTTGAAGGCACCTCAGTACCTGTATATGTTTATAAACTATTTCCTGAAGGGCCAATTACGATGACATTAATCCGTGAAATGCGTCAAATGTGGCAGGAAATGATGACCATTTTAGACAAATTAAGTGTGCCGTCAGTCAATCTTTTGAAATTTATGGTGAAGGAAAATTATCCAGTACGAGCGGAAACAATGACTGAATGGGAGATTGACCATTTTGAACAGTTACCCTCTATACATCAAGAATATCTATTATACGTTCGCTATACCGCCATTTTAATTGATCCATTTTCGCAACCTGATGAAAAGGGGAACTATTTTGATTTTTCAGCGGTTCCATATAAACAAATTGAGGTTGATGAACGAGATACGATGCATATTCCAAGAATGCCAAGTGAAGACAGCTACCGAACATCGATCATTCAGGCAATCGGAAGGACGCTCGGTGTACAAACACCAATGATTGATCAATTCTTAGCTCGATATCGTGCATATTGCGAAAGTTATCAAACACAACATCCACATCAACGTGTATCGGCACAATTTGATCCACATGCGTATGACAAAGATATTGCCTTAGTGAATCAATTTTTAAAGGAAAAGCATTCTTAAATATAAAGTCATACGCCTTATTGATACTACAAAGACACACGATACGTCATACGTAAACATCTTCAACATAGAAAGAGGAAATGATATGAACAAAATAACAAGAATGAGTACAGTTTTACTGATATCAGGGTTGATATTAACAGGTTGTGGTGGCAATAAAGAACTAGAAGAAAAGAAAGAACATAAGACGTTGTCATATACCACAGTGAAAGATATTGGCGATATGAATCCACATGTCTATGGTGGTTCAATGTCAGCAGAGAGTATGATTTATGAACCACTCGTAAGAAATACAAAGGAAGGTATCAAACCACTACTAGCTAAGAAATGGGATATTTCGGATGATGGTCAAACGTATACATTCCATTTAAGAAATGATGTGACGTTTCATGATGGTACAAAATTTGATGCTGAAGCAGTAAAGAAAAATATAGATGCTGTTCAACAAAATAAGAAGTTACATTCATGGCTGAAGATATCAACGCTCATCGACAACGTTAAAGTGAAAGACAAATATACGGTGCAACTTCATTTGAAGGAAGCGTATCAACCAGCATTAGCAGAACTTGCGATGCCTCGTCCATATGTCTTTGTATCTCCTAAAGATTTTAAACATGGAACAACGAAAGACGGTGTGAAATCATTCGATGGTACAGGACCATTTAAAGTGGGACAGCACAAAAAGGATGAGTACGCAGAATTTAATAAAAACAAAGAATATTGGGGTGAAAAATCTAAATTAAATAAAGTCGAAGCAAAAGTTAAGCCTGCCGGGGAGACTGCCTTCTTATCAATGAAGAAAGGTGAAACGAACTTTACGTTCACTGATGATAGAGGAACAGACAGTTTAGACAAAGACGGCTTAAATCAATTGAAAGAAACAGGACAATACCAAGTTAAACGAAGTCAGCCGATGAACACGAAAATGATTGTGGCCAATTCAGGTAAAAAAGACAGTGCTGTAAGTGATAAAACAGTACGCCAAGCATTAGGCCATATGGTAAATCGAAATAAAATTTCTAAAGACATCTTGGACGGCCAAGAAAAGCCAGCAACGCAATTATTCGCGAAAAATGTGACAGACATTAACTTCAATATGCCAACACGCGAATATGATACGAAAAAAGCTGAGAAGCTACTGGATCAAGCGGATTGGAAATTGTCTAAAGATAACAATGTACGACAAAAGGATGGAAAAGCACTCACGCTCTCAATGTATTACGATAAAGGTTCTTCTGAACAAAAAGAGCAGGCAGAATTTTTACAAGCTGAATTTAAAAAGTTAGGCATCAAGTTAAACATTAATGGAGAAACATCTGATAAAGTCGCAGAAAGACGAACATCAGGAGATTACGATTTAATGTTTAATCAAACGTGGGGATTACTCTATGATCCGCAAAGTACACTTGCAGCATTTAAAACTAAAACAGGTTATGAAAGTGCGACATCAGGCATTAAGAATAAAGCAGATTTATATAAAGATATCGATGAAGCTTTCAAAATACAAAATGCTAAAGAACGTTCTAAAGCGTACCAAAAAATCTTAAAACGTATCGATGATGAGGGCGTCTTTATTCCTGTTTCTTATGGCAGAATGACGGTGGTTGCGCCAAAAGATTTAGATCATGTGTCATTTACTCAGTCGCAATACGAACTCCCATTTAATGAGATGCAGTATAAATAAGGGAGCATCTAGATGGCCAAGTTAATAATCAAACGTCTTGTCCTCATGCTCCCGCTATTGATTGTAGTGAGTTTTATGACATTTATGATGACGTATCTAACTAAAGGAGATCCAGCTGTCACGATTTTACATGCACAAGGAACGCCTAACATTACGCCACAGTTAATTGCTGAAACTAATGAAAAGTATGGCTTAAACGCACCGATATTCATTCAATATAAAAATTGGCTTATTCAAGCGATACAATTTAAATTTGGTACGAGCTATATTACAGGAGATCCAGTATCAGAACGTATAGGGCCTGCCTTTTTCAATACTTTAAAACTCACACTGATTTCAAGTATTTCAGTTATTATTACATCTATTGTATTAGGAGTTATCAGTGCTTTAACAAGAGGAAAGTTGACTGATCGTGTGATACGTTCAGTCGCGTTCTTCTTAACTGCACTACCTTCTTATTGGATAGCATCGATGCTCATTATCTATATATCAGTAAAGTTAAATCTCTTACCTACGTCTGGTTTAACAGGGCCTGAAAGCTATATCTTACCTGTCTTTGTAATTACGATGACGTATGCAGGTATTTATTTCAGAAATGTGAGACGCTCGATGATTGAACAACTGAATGAAGATTATGTGTTGTATTTAAATGCCAGTGGTGTACATACAATAACATTGCTCTTACACGTTTTACGTAATGCACTACAAGTTGCCGTCTCGCTCTTCTGTATGTCAGTACCTATGATTATGGGCGGGCTTGTCGTTATTGAAAATGTCTTCGCATGGCCTGGGTTAGGACAATTAAGTCTCAAAGCTATTGTCGAACATGATTTACCAGTTATTCAGGCCTATGTACTCATTGTCGCTGTATTATTCATTGTGTTTAACACGATAGCAGATATGATTAACGCAATGTTAAATCCTAAATTAAGGGAGGCGACAAGATGATCATTTTAAAGCGTTTAATGCAAGATAGAGGTGCAGTGATTGCGATGAGCATCATTTTACTGTATGTCGTGCTCGGTTTATTCGCGCCTATCGTTACATATTATGAACCTAATCACATTAACACCTCAGATAAATTTGCTGGCATCAGTTGGTCGCATTGGTTAGGCACTGATCACTTAGGACGTGATGTGTTAACGCGAATGATTTACGGCATCAGACCGAGTTTATTATATGTGTTTATCGCGTTATTTGTGTCCGTAGTGATTGGCGCAATTCTCGGATTGATAGCTGGATATTTCCGAGGTTATATTGATGCTTTAATAATGCGTTGTTGTGATGTCATGTTGGCATTTCCAAGTTATGTTGTGACCTTAGCATTGATTACAGTATTTGGTATGGGTGTAGAGAATATTATTTTGGCATTTATACTCACGCGTTGGGCATGGTTTTGTCGTATTATTCGTACGAGCGTAATGCAATATACTGAAGCGGATCATGTGAAATTTGCTAGAACGATTGGTATGAGCCATTCATCTATTATTCTAAAGCATATCTTGCCTTTAACACTCGCTGATATCGCTATTATTTCGAGTAGTTCAATGTGTTCAATGATATTGCAAATGTCTGGGTTTTCATTTTTAGGGTTAGGCGTAAAAGCCCCGACAGCTGAATGGGGAATGATGTTAAATGAAGCACGCAAAGTGATGTTCACACATCCTGAAATGATGTTAACTACAGGAATAGCCATCGTCATTATTGTTATGGCCTTTAACTTCCTATCGGATGCCTTACAAATTGCGATTGATCCACGAATTACTTCTAAGGAAAAGCGACGTGCTATGAAGAAGGGTGTGATGTCTATATGACATTATTATCTGTCGAGAACTTGCGAATTATGGATGTTTGGACTCATACCACACTTGTAGAAGAAGTGAACTTTAAAGTAACACAAGGCGAGACGCTCGGGATGATTGGAGAGAGCGGTAGCGGTAAATCTATTACGTGTAAAGCTTTACTAGGTTTAAATCCTGAACGATTTCGTGTGTCAGGGGATATTTATTTTGAAAATGAAAATTTAATGCATTTATCTCAAAAGGACTTACGTAGTCAACGAGGTAAGCATATTGCAATGGTGATGCAACACGGGGCACGTGCATTTGACCCATCGGCAAAAGTAGGTAAGCAAATGATGGAAACAATGCGAGCGCATACGACATTAACGAAGACGGAAGTGAAACAAACGCTTGTGAAATATATGACGTATATCAATTTAAAACAACCTGAAATCATCTTGGATGCATATCCTCATATGTTGTCAGGTGGGATGTTGCAACGACTGATGATTGCGTTGGCTTTAGCATTGAAACCGAAGCTTATTATCGCGGATGAACCCACGACAGCATTAGATACGATTACGCAGTACGATGTGCTTGAAGCATTTCAAGATATTAAACGACACTTTGATTGTGCCATGATTTTTATATCACATGATTTGACTGTAATTAATCAACTTGCAGATCGTGTCATTGTAATGAAAGAAGGTCGCCTCGTTGAGAGTGGTCCTACAGAAGACGTCTTACATCATCCACGTCATGCTTATACGAAATATTTATTATCCACTAAAAAGAAAGTGAGCGATCATTTTCAAAGGGTGATGAGAGGTGAAGTCAATGCTCAAAATCACACATGTTGAGAAGTCATACGGTAAAAAATCATGGTTCCATCCTGCGCCTCACTGCATCGTCAAAGATGTAACATTTGAATGTCCAGTCGGGGAAAGTATCGCTATTATAGGAGAAAGTGGAAGCGGGAAGTCTACCCTCAGTCGAATGATTCTTGGTATTGAAAGGCCTGATAAAGGAAGCGTTACGCTTAATGATCAACCGATGTATCGCGCGAAAGTAAGGCGTCATCAAATCAGTGCAGTCTTTCAAGATTACACGTCATCGCTACATCCATTTCAAACGGTTAGAAATATCATGTTCGAAGTGATGTGTCGATGTGACAAGAAACATCAAGAAGAGATGGAAATCGATGCGATTAAATTATTGGAAGAAGTAGGACTAACGAAAGCGTATTTAGATAAATATCCCAACATGTTATCCGGTGGTGAAGCGCAACGTGTGGCCATTGCTCGTGCTATATGCATGAATCCTCAATATATTTTATTTGATGAGGCGATTAGTTCATTAGATATGTCTATTCAGACGCAAATATTAGACTTGTTAAAGAAATTAAGACAAACGCGACAACTAAGCTATATTTTTATTACACACGACATTCAAGCAGCTACCTATTTGTGTGATCAGTTAATCATTTTTAAAAATGGTCAAATTGAGGAGCACATAGAAACATGCGATTTACATTCAAGTCGTAATCCTTATACAACAGCATTGATTAATAAACAACTAACATTTTAAGGAGTGAGGCAATGAAAGGAGCCATGGCTTGGCCATTTCTAAGATTATACATATTAACCTTAATGTTTTTTAGCGCAAACGCAATTTTAAATGTATTTATTCCTTTAAGAGGGCATAGTTTAGGTGCAACAAACTCTGTTATCGGTATTGTCATGGGTGCCTATATGCTCACAGCGATGGTATTTCGCCCATGGGCAGGTCAAATTATTGCACGTGTGGGCCCAATTAAAGTATTACGTATCATTCTTTTTATCAATGCTTGTGCGTTGATATTGTACGGCTTCACAGGATTAGAAGGTTATTTTGTGGCACGTGTCATGCAAGGTGTGTGTACAGCTTTCTTCTCCATGTCACTTCAACTTGGCATCATTGATGCGTTGCCAGAAGAACATCGTTCAGAAGGGGTATCTTTGTATTCGTTATTTTCTACCATACCTAATTTAATTGGACCACTTGTAGCAGTTGGAATATGGAATTACGGACATATCTCTGTGTTCGCCATGGTCATGATTGGTATTGCTACGATAACGACGTTCTTTGGATACCGTGTGACATTTGCTGAACAAGAACCCGACACTCGTAATAAGATTGAGCCATTACAATTTAACGCCATCACAGTGTTTGCCCAATTTTTTAAAAATAAGGAACTCTTCAATAGCGGATGTATTATGATTATTGTATCTATCGTCTTCGGTGCAGTGAGTACGTTTGTACCATTATATACAGTGAAGTATGAATTCGCGAATGCAGGTATATTCCTAACTATTCAGGCGATAGCAGTCGTATTGGCACGTATATATTTACGTAAACATATCCCATCAGACGGATTATGGCATCCATTATATATGGTCAATATGCTGATGCTACTTACTATGGCTTCGATGCTAGTAGCTATAGGACCACATCTTCATGTCGTCATCTTTTACGTGAGTGCGATGATGATCGGTATCACGCAAGCATTAGTCTATCCAACATTAACGTCATATTTAAGCTTCGCATTGCCTAAATCGGGACGGAATATGCTACTAGGATTATTTATCGCTTGTGCAGATTTAGGTGTTTCATTAGGTGGCAGTTTGATGGGACCGATTTCGGATTTAATCGGCTATAGCTGGATGTATCTAGTATGTGGTTTACTCGTAATATGCGCGATAATGATGAGCTTGATAAAAAAACAAAATGTCAGCCGAGGATGAGAGAATAAAATATTTTGAGTTAGTTTGGAGGGAGTGGGACATCATTAATTGTCTCAGCCTTCTTTCCTACGATTAATCAAGTACTTATCTTATTTAAAAAGTCATAATGAAATAAACCGTTCAATTTCAAATTTTTGAATAAGGTGTTAAAATAAACTTGATTATATGATTGGCTAATGTGGGGACATTTAATAATCAAATTATCGATGATTCATTATTAAATAGTGAATCGTTTTTAATAGTCGATTGATACAAGCGACTACAGCGGTCTTATGAGCTTTCTCATGAGGCTGCTCTTTTTTTATGACAATCATTATTTATAGTTAGGTATTGATCCTACTAAAAATGTTTAGAAAATTTCGAAGATATTGATGAAAGTTTAATAAAAAAGGGTAAATTTACAGTAAGGCGTTAAATATATATTTAGGAGGTTTTGCAAATGAAAACAAATGCTTTTGTCACTACTGAAGAGAACCCTTTTAGTTACCAAACGATTGTATTAGACGAACCAAATGCGGATGAAGTGTTAGTCAAAGTTATCGCAACAGGTGTTTGTCATACAGATTCTGCAGTCATCGGAAATGTTATGCCGACGCCTAAACCTGCTGTATTAGGGCATGAAGGTGCAGGTATTGTTGAAAAAGTGGGCGAACATGTGACACATGTGACACATGTTAAAGAAGGAGATCACGTTGTTTTAGGGTTTACTTATTGTGGTGAATGCAAAAATTGTTTAGATGGCAATGCTGGAGCTTGTGAAAATTTTGTAGCATTAAACTTACTTGGTAGAAATCAAAAGAACGAAACACCACTGCATACTGAAGATGGCGAAGATATTTCTCAATTCTTTGGACAATCTTCATTCAGTAATTATGTTACTGCAAATGAAAAGAATATTGTCAAAGTAGATGACAAGGTAGATTTAAGATATCTAGGCCCTCTAGGTTGTGGATTTATGACAGGGAGTGGTGCAGTTTTCAACTCACTTCAACCTAAACCAGGTTCAAGTTTTATTGTATTTGGTGTAGGGACAGTTGGATTGAGTGCGATTATGGCTGCGAAACTTTCTAATTGTTATCCTATTATCGCCGTAGATATCTTTGATAGTCGTTTAGATTTAGCAATGGAGTTAGGCGCTACGCATACCATTAATAGTAAAGAACATGATGTAGTAGAGAAAGTACATGAAATAAACGGTGCCGGTGTAAATTATGCATTTGAAACGACTGGAGTTCCAGATGTAATCTTATCAGCTTTAAGAAGCTTAGCTGTTAAAGGAGAATGTGCCACAGTAGCCGTCAATGATAAAGAAGTATCATTAAATGTTACAAATGATATTATGAGAAATGCGTTAACACTCAAAGGTGTGCTTGAAGGTGATGCAATGCCACAGTTATTAATTCCAGAATTAGTTAAATTCTTTAAACGTGGACAATACCCAATGGATAAAATGGTTAAATTCTATCAACCTGATGAAATCGGACAAGCTTTTGAAGATTCTAGAACCGGAAATACTATTAAGCCAATTGTTGTTTTTGATGCGTCATTTCAATAAGTAAATATAAAATAGATCATCCAAGCTTATATTTAATATGCATTAAGCTTGGATGATATTTTAATACAAATCATTTATTGAATTTCTTGTTTCTGAACTCTTTTAAGATAGAAGAAATAAGATTTTTCAGATGGGAAATTTTTAATATCCATTACGCCTAACATAGTATCTTCATCTATTTTACGGAAGATATCTATAATAGGTTTTTGGTCATATATCATAGAGGCACTTGCTTTACCTCTATAATCCACAAGACGTAATCGCGCTCTACTTTTTTTAGTAATAATGAATGGGCGTGCCAGTTTCATAAATAAAGATACATACGTTTTTGGTAATTTAGAAAGTATTGGGTCAAGTGATACACGACCAGGATTGCCTGCGAATAAAAAGCCATCTTCTTTCTGGAATACTAATGGATGCACATGTTCATTATCGATAAATTTTTTACCGTACCAGGAAGAAGCAGTGAGTAAACCTTCCATAGGAGGACCTGTTTTGAGCTCTTCACCTTTCCATAATCCATAAGTGTCTTCTAAATTTACAGTGTCTAGTGAATCAAAGAATTCGAACGCTTCCTCTTGAGAAATGCGTTTTTTAGCCAATTCTTTTAATTTATCTAATTGAGCCATTGATTTCATCTCCATCATTTTTATTATTTAATTTATATTGATGATGATAGGTCACATATTTGAATTTACCCGTAAAAGTTAAATACGACACTTTAAAGTCGATATTCTACTCAAACCATTGGAAAATTTATGATTACTTCTAAATTTGTAATAAAAAACATCTACCCTGGTTGCGTTATCATCTGGCAACGGGTAGATGTTTCTTCTATATTATGAATGACTTTTACCTTTATTCCATGGCATTGGAATATGCAAGTGTAATAAGTCGAATTTTTTAATTAATGAGCCAATAATAAATGCTAAGATAGTTCCTGTCACTGCAACAGCTGCAATCGTAATAATTGATTTAATAGGACTATTGAAACCGAATAATACAATCGCACCTGCCATTGGTGTGGCCATGCCAGTAACACCAATTTTTAGACCGCTGAACGCGATAATACATGCGTTGACCATACCTATAATCGCATTTGTACCATATAAGACGGGTGCGTATTTCACGATTAAATCGATTTGTGTGAGTGGTTCGATAAATACGGCAAATCGATTTGGTTTTTGACCAATTTTTAAAAGGTTAAATAATGTAAAGTTAACAAATGATGCACCTGTACATACGATTGCACCGATCGCCATAGGTAAGCCAGTAAGTCCTAAGATACTTGCAAGGACCATTGAACTTAATGGTGTCATACTTGTTACTGGAATGATGAGTCCTAGAATAATCGCGAGTGCGTATGGACTGCTATCTCCAACTGAATTAACGGCATTCGCAATTTGATTTAATACTGCTGTGACGCCTGGGTTAATCAATGTTGCTAATCCATAGACAAGCGCTGGTGCGATAAGGATAACGACGATTAAGTCTAAGCCTTCTGGAACTTTCTTTTCAATAAATTTAATCACAAATGCAGTTATATATGCTGCTATAAATGCAGGTAATAAACTAAAGTCTTTTAATACTAATCCTACAATCACTGCAAAGACTGGTGAAACACCTAAGTTGATGCATGCGAGAATTCCGACCGCAATGCCACCAAGACTCCCTGCAAGGTCACCAATCTCTTGTAGGAATTTAATATGGAAAATGCCACCAATAGCATAACTTAAGAAGGCCTGTGGTAGAAATGTTGCACAAGCTGCCCCTGATAGCGCTTGTAGACCTTCTTTACCATATGGCGCAAATTTTAAGAACAATGTCATAATAACTAATACTATGACTAATGTCCCAACTCCTAATATGATATTCATCTCTTATAACCCCTTTAGTGTAAATCTATATGTTTCCCAAAACATTTCTCAATTGTAACACAATTAATTGGAGGAAATTTAATTGTGTTTTGAGTGTTAATGCGAATTTAATATTTTTGAAAATTCAAAAGTGCAACAATTCTATAAAAATTAACGATATTAAAGTAAAAAAATGACACACTTTTTTCTGAAAAATTGAATTAATTTGTAGCGAATTTAATGTATAATAGCTAATAACATAGACATAGGAGATACATTAATGATAAAAAACAAACTTACAATTAAAGAAAATATTTTTATTGGATCGATGTTGTTTGGTCTCTTCTTTGGCGCAGGAAACTTAATTTTCCCAATACATCTTGGTCAAACAGCTGGTTCTAACGTATTTACAGCTAATTTAGGTTTCTTAATCACAGCTATTGGTTTACCATTTTTAGGAATTATTGCCATTGGTGTGTCGAAGACAAATGGTATTTTTGAAATTTCTTCAAGAGTGAGTAAAATCTATGCGTATTTATTTACTATTGGATTATATCTTGTGATTGGGCCATTTTTCGCATTACCGAGATTGGCAACGACGTCATATGAAATTGCGTTTTCGCCATTTATTTCACCAGGCCAAGGAAAAATTGTGTTACCGATATTTAGTATTCTATTTTTCCTAGCAGCTTGGTTCTTTGCTAGAAAGCCATCAAAAATCTTAGATTATATAGGTAAATTTTTAAATCCTGTATTTTTAATTTTACTTGGTATCGTAGTTTTACTTGCATTTATTCATCCGATGGGTGGCGTGAGCCATGCGCCGGTGAGTCCACAATACAAAGATGGTGCGTTGCTCAAAGGATTTATCGATGGTTATAACACTTTAGATGCACTGGCATCTTTAGCATTCGGTATCATTATCGTGACGACGATTAAGAAATTGGGTGTGACGAACCCGAATACGATTGCTAAAGAAACATTCAAATCAGGAACAATTAGTATCGTCGGTATGGGGCTCATTTATAGCTTACTTGCAATCATGGGTACGGTGAGTTTAGGTAATTTTAAAGTCAGTGAAAATGGGGGCATCGCACTCGCGCAAATAGCTCAACATTACCTTGGAGATTACGGCATCATCGTGCTGTCACTCATTATCATTGTGGCATGTTTAAAAACAGCAATCGGATTAATTACAGCATTTTCAGAGACATTTACAGAGCTCTTTCCTAAACAAAAATATCTTATGTTTGCGACAGTGGTAAGTGTGTTGGCGTGTATCTTCGCCAATGTGGGTTTAACAAAAATTATTATGTACTCAACGCCAGTATTAATGTTTATCTATCCACTCGCAATTACGTTAATTCTCTTAACTTTAGCAAGTCCATTATTCAATCATTCTAAAGTAGTGTATCGATTTACAACATTCTTTACTATGATTGCTGCATTTATCGATGGTGTGAAAGCAAGTCCTGAATTCTTCGCCAAAACGAGTTTCGCCCGTTTCATTATTTCTTTAGGTGAAAAGTATTTACCATTCTTTACTATAGGAATGGGTTGGATAATACCAGCGTTAGTTGGGTTCATTATCGGATTCGTTGTATATAAAATACGAGGAAACAAACAACCTCAAACATATTAATGTAATTAAAAAATTTTAAAAAGCTATGTATACCGTGAGTGATAAGGTATGCATAGCTTATTTTTTGGATTAAAGTTTTAAAATTTGATTCTATGAAAAGGGTAATTATGATAATGAAGAGTCATCACTCATTAAAGGTGGAATGAAAATGGTAAATCATAAAGAGAATTTAAACCATGCTCTAGTATTAGGCGGAGGCGGTTCGCTTGCCATTGGTTGGCAATTAGGATATATTTCAGCTCTTGATCAAGCTGGAATAGATGTTAGACATTCAGATTTAGTCATCGGTACGTCTGGTGGGGCACAAGCGGCAACGGGTATTACCTCAAATAAAAGTTGGGAAGATATTTTCGAAGAACAAATTGCCCTTAAATCCAACGAAGAACCGCCAAGCCAGGACATGTCTGGGGTGTTCGCCCGTTATAATGAAATAGAGAAAAACGCTAACACGCCAAAAGAATGGATTGAAAATTATAGTGAATATGCGCTAGAGGATAACAAATTTGATGAAAATGAACACATCAATAGATTAAAACACAGAATTAAAATGGATGAATGGCCTCAAAATTTAATGATTACAGCTGTTAACGCGCAAAAAGCAGAGCGAGTCGCATTCACATCCGAATCTGAAGTGGATTTATATCGCGCGATGGCTTCAAGTGGCTCACTACCCGGTGTATGGCCTGCTACAACAGTTAATGGTCAGAAACATTTTGATGGTGGTTGCCATTCGATGGAAAATGCAGATTTAGCAAAAGGTGCTAAAAAAGTATTGATTCTATCAACAAACCTTCCTATTTCTACACCTTATCGATTAGATGACGCTATTAAAGAACTAGAAGATAACAGTGCAGAGGTTAAATTAGTTACACCAAGTCAAGATGTATTCAATAAGTTAAATGAATTGGGTGGTAATACAGTGGATCCATCCATTCGACCAGAGATCGCAAAACTAGGCGAAGCACAAGGTCGCAAAGATGCAGAAATGATTAAGCAATTTTGGAATGAATAAAGATAAAATTTAGCGAGGTTAGGATTTCGACCTAACCTCGCTTTTATATGGCATCTTATAAAATCTGTGCTATCTCGGAACTTCATTTTCCGAAATTAAATATATCTAAGAATAAATCAATACTTGCGCGATGAGTAAACCGCCACCGAAGACGAGTACAAAGGCGACGACCGGCCAGACGAATCTCAACCAGTGGGAGTAGCGCATGTTGAGCATCTGTAAGGTTGCCATGACGAGTCCTGTTGGTGCAAGGAATAACATCGCATATTGACCAAATTGATAAGTTGTGACGATGACGAATCGAGGTATCCCAACTGTATCAGCTAATGGCGCAAAGATAGGCATAGATAACACTGCCAATCCAGATGATGATGGTACGATAAAACCTAAGAAGAAGAAAATCACTAATAAGACTATGATAAATAAAGGACCACTCATATGTTGCACGATGGAAGATGAGAAGTGCAAGATTGTGTCTGAAATTAATCCTTTATTTAATACTAAGTTGATACCACGCGCCAAACCAATAATTAATGATACGCCGACAAGGCTTGATGCACCATTCACAAATGCATCGACTGTGTCTTTTTCGCCAAGACCATATTTACCCATTCCTGCTATAAACATAATGATAATCGTAAATATAAGGAATGCTGATGCCATAATTGGGAACCACCAGCCTTGTGTCATTACGCCCCAAACCATGATAGGGAATGGCAATACGAATAAGGTAAGTATGATTTTTTTACGTAAAGTGAATGTTGAAGAGCTATTCTGATCCATTACTGACCATTGCTTTTCAAATTCTGTTTTATCTTCATAAGCATAAGAAGCTTTTGGTTCTTTTTTAATTTTTTTGCAGTACCAATAAAGGTAACTTACTACAAATATAGCTCCGACGATACATGCTCCAATTCTCCAGTACAATCCATCTGTAAAGGTTGTTCCTGCAGCGTTAGAGGCGATGACCACTGAGAACGGATTAATCGTTGAAAATGTACTACCGATGGAACTCGCTAAAAAGATGGCGCCGACAGAAACGATGGAATCATATCCCAATGCGATGAATATTGGGACGAGTACTGGATAAAAGGCGACGGCCTCTTCTTCAATACCGCATAATGTTCCGCCAAGTACCATTAAAATTGCTACAAAAGCGATGAGCATAAACTCGTGGCCTTTTGTCTTCTGAGTTAAGGCCAGTAGACCTGACTCGAATGAGCCACTCGCCTGAACGACACCTATGAGTCCACCTAGAACGAGGATGAAGACCATGATATCGACAGCTTCAATGGTACCCTTTACCATGCTGCTTGTAATTTGATCTAGACCAGCAGGATGTTGTTTAAGTCGTTCATAAGTATTTGGTATCGATACGGGTTTATTAATAGCTCCCGATTTGAATTGTTCAATTTTAATTTTAACACCCATTTTATCAAGTTCTTTTTGTGTTCCTGGAACTTTTTTAACTTGATTATGAGGGTTTACGATTTTTAATTCTTGTGAAGCGGGTTCATATGATAATTTAGAATAAGCACCAGCGGGTATTAGCCATGTTGCTATTACGGCAACCACTGTGAGTAAGAATAAAATCATGAATGCACCGGGCATCCGTAATTTAAATCGCTTCTTCTTTTTATTTGAATCGATAGCATGTTCCAATATTTTCATCTCCTTTTTATCTATATCATTCGAGAATCATGAAATTCATGCATATCTATAAATATTTTTGTATTTTTTCAATATAGAAGTGCACCCTGTATAGTTTTGGAGTAGATGGAAGAACAGGGTGCACAACTATGTCAGTATGAATAAAATGATTTGCAATTGATAGCACTCAATGTTCGTTCAATTAAAAGTCATTAAAATGATTTTTTAATTAAAGTACCAACTTTACCTTCGAGTGCGTTGTCTAATTGGTCTAAGGAAGTGATTAATACACTACCTTCAGGATTGTTCTCAATAAATGAGATTGCTGATTCTATTTTTGGAAGCATACTACCTTTAGCAAATTGATCTTCTTTAACGTATGCATCTAATTCTTCAGGTGTGACAGTTTTAAGTGCTTTTTGATTTTCAGTGTTGTAATTAACGTACACGTAATCAATGGCTGTTAAGATAATAAGTTGATCACATTGAATATCTGCACCTAGTAATGCACTTGTTTTATCTTTGTCGATAACTGCATCAACACCTTTAAAGCTATCGTGTTGTTCGCGGATAACTGGGACGCCACCGCCACCAGCTGCAATCACAAGCACATCATTTTCAATTAAAGTTTTGATACTTGCGAGTTCGACAATTGATTTCGGCTGAGGTGAAGGAACAACACGACGATAGCCACGTCCTGCATCTTCAACAAAGCTATAGTTTTTCTCTTTTTCAATGCTTTCAGCTGTTTCTTTATCATAGAAGAGACCAATAGGTTTAGAAGGATGACTAAACGCTGTATCATCGGGATCTACTTCAACTTGAGTTACTAATGTGACAACTTGTTTGTCTATACCAAGTGCGTGTAATTCATTTTGTAAGCTTTCTTGTAGTTGATAACCAATATACGCTTGGCTCATTGCACCACATTCAGCGAATGGAAAGGCAGGGCCTTGACCGTGTTCTGCAGCATAATTCAAACCTAAATTAATGCTACCTACTTGAGGGCCATTACCATGACTAATTACAATTTCGTGTCCTTTTGTAATTAGCCCCACAAGTGATTTAGCTGTATTCTTAACGAGTTCTAGTTGTTCTTGAGGTGATTTACCTAATGCGTTACCACCTAATGCCACTACGATTTTTGCCACTTGAATTACCTCCTGTCTGTACTAGAATTCACCTAAAGTAGCCACCATGACTGCTTTAATAGTATGCATTCTGTTTTCTGCTTCTTGGAATACTACTGAAGCGTCACTTTCGAATACTTCATCAGTGACTTCCATTTCAGTTACGCCATATTTTTCATAAATTTCTTTACCGATTTTAGTGTCAGTGTTATGGAATGATGGTAAGCAATGTTCAAATATTACATTTGGATTGCCTGTTTTTTCCATTAATTCTTTATTAACACGGTAAGGTTCTAATAATTTAAGACGTTCTTGCCATACTTCGTCAGGTTCACCCATTGATACCCATACATCTGTATAGATTACGTCAGAGTCTTTAACACCTTTATCGATATCGTCTGTGATAAGGATGTTGCCTCCATTTTCAGAAGCAATGCGTTCACAGCGGCTAAGCAATTCGTCAGTAGGATTTAATTCTTTAGGACAAACGAGGTGGAAATTCATGCCCATGATAGCGGCACCTTGCATTAATGCGTTAGCAACATTATTACGGCCATCACCAACATATGTGAAGTTAATTTCGGAGTAATCTTTCTTCAATACTTCTTTAGCAGTTAAGAAATCTGCGAGTACTTGTGTAGGATGATCTTCATCAGTTAAGCCATTCCATACTGGCACCCCTGAAAATTCAGCCAACGTTTCAACTGTACGTTGAGAGAAACCACGATATTCAATGCCGTCATACATACCACCTAAAACTCTTGCAGTATCTTTAGCAGTTTCTTTTTTACCCATTTGTGAGCCTGTAGGACCTAAGTACGTTACATTTGCACCTTGGTCATGTGCAGCGACTTCAAATGAACAACGAGTTCTTGTAGAGTCTTTTTCAAAAAGAAGAGCAATATTTTTATTTTTAAGCATAGGCTTTTCAGTGCCTATGTATTTAGCACGTTTTAAATCTTCAGAGAGATTTAATAAAAATTCTACCTCTTTCTGTGAAAAATCTAATAAAGTTAGAAAACTTCTATTGCGTAAATTCTTCATTCTTTACAACTCCTTAAATTTGATTTCAAGGTCATTGTAAGCGTTAACTTATAATAATCAATAAAATTAAAAAGTTGTCATTTTTTATTAATAAATAATTGAAAACTTTTTTAAGATTTCAAGGAAATTGTGAAAAATTCACAAAAAAGGAGTATGGTGAAATTATATGTAATTTTAAAGTTGTGTATAATTGTATGAAATATTGTGTTAATTTCAGCGATTAGAAGGGTTTAAATCGCTGAAAAGTTTTAACGGTGAAATGATTAAAATATAAGTAATAAAATAGGAAAATTAAATATGATATTTATGAGACAAGCATAGAACATGTCATTATAACGATACGTTCAAGCTTGTCTCTTTTCTTCTATTAGAAATAACGTATGACGTATTTATGTGGGAATGGGACGTTTGATTTTTCGAAAAGAAGGGGATAATAAAATATTGACAGGACTATATTTAACACGAAAATGGGCATTTAAAATATAAAAGGCGGGGGTTCATATGAAGATTTTCAGATTAGACTATCAACACAATAAAGACATTGTTGACGAAAATATTTTAACTGTTTTTGTAGTGGCAAAAAACAAGGGGGAAGTTGACGCTTTCGCAAAAAAGTTAGGATATTCAATTGAAAAGATTACAAAATTAACGCATAAAGAATTTGATGAAGAAAAATCTAAAATCGAACACTATAGACTAGAACATGCTGATCAATATTTAGACTAATGTCTTAAAGGTGGGGGGTATATGGCTAAAAATGAAAACAATTTCGAAACATTAGATAAAGTAGCAAATGGTCTGTATGCAACGCCAACAACAGAACTACCATTTGATAAACGCTTTCGTTTCAAATCTTTCGTTCTTGAACGTTCAGAAGGGAATATTGTGATTTTCCATTCTGGTAGAATTGACGAAGCAGCAGATGATATTCGAGCACTAGGTGGCGCAGATCGCGTACTTATGAATCATGAACATGAATCGTTAGGTGGTCAAATGCATTTCGATGCACCTTATTATATTCACCAAGATGATAAAGAAGCTGTGACTGATACGCTTCAAATTGCTGGAACGTTTAAAGACCGTGAACAATTATATGACGATTTAGAGGTGATTCCTGCGCCGGGGCATACGCCTGGAACAACATTATATTTATGGGATAACGGCGAACATCGTTATTTATTTACAGGTGATTTCCTCTGTTATGAAGGAGATGAGTGGCGCACAGTCGTCCTACCTTCAAGTGATAGAGAACAATCCATAAAGAGTCTTGAAATGATTCGAGATCTTGATTTTGATGCACTCGTACCGTGGGTTTCAATTGAAGGCGAATCACCGGTCTTCTTTATTAATGATGAGGATGATAAACAACAACGTGTACAGAAAATCATAGATCGTGTTCGAAATGGAGAAAATACTTAAACCATAATATCAATCGTTAAGGTATATCCGGCTTAATGTTGGGTATACCTTTTTTAAATGAATCTCTAAAGATAAAATAACAATGTTTCATGCCCTTTCTATAGAGATATACATATGTTGAGGTGAAGCATCTTGCAAAATTCTAACCATCAAAATCGTAAAGTAAACTGGGGATTTTTAATATTAAACGTTTTTACATAGATAATATAAATAAATCAGGTACTTATGCTATCAATAATAGAATTGAAGTTATAGTCGACAAAGTAATGGAGCATGTCAGATAAATGAATCAGTATATACAAATCGGATGGTGTTTTTATGGAAATTAAAGGTATTAATCATGTTTGCTTTTCTGTTAGTAATTTAGTTGTTTCAATAGAGTTTTATAAAAATGTTTTGAAAGGTGATTTATTAGTTAGTGGTAAGTCTACTGCGTATTTCAATATTGGTGGTTTATGGGTTGCTTTAAATGAAGAAGTTAATGTACCTAGAACAGAAATTAAATATTCTTATACACATATGGCATTTTCAATTAATGATAATGAATTTGAAGAATGGTACAAATGGCTCCAAAAACATAATGTGAATATCCTAGAAGGACGAGAACGTCATATTAAAGACAAAAAGTCTATTTATTTTACTGACCCAGATGGGCATAAATTAGAATTACATACGGGAAATCTAAATGATAGGTTAACTTATTATAAAGATGAAAAACCACATATGACTTTTTATAATGATGTATTAATTAACTAAATATGGATTTTTTAAATTTAAAAAAAGAAGCAGCAACGTATAGGAGTCACTGCCTCAAGACACACTTTGTATATATGTGTACTAAATAACCTTTCAATTATGAAGTATTAGGATAAGCGTTAAATGTCCTAATATAAATAAAGTAATCACAATAAATATCCAGCTAATAATTGTTATAAATATTTTTCTTTCTTTACTAAAATCAGGGATTTTATAAAGAGAAAAATAGAAAAATAAAAGAATACCAACAAACATGCCAAATATCGATAATAAGAAATTCCAAGTTATAGACATTTCTCCGATTATCATCAAAAAATAAGTAATTAGGATAACGAAAAATACTAATATTTCATATATTATAATTATCATTTGTATACCTCCAAGAGGAAAATCTATATTTATATTATTCCCTCTCAAAAGCCAATATAGATTTTGTTCGATATTACGAAATTTGTTAGTTTTTCTTGTCAGAGGTTAAAACAAAAGCCACAAAGAAAAATAAAGGAACTAGAGCAAATAACCGTATTGGTAAAGTATTTTGATTAAAAATTACAGGTAAAAAAATGTAGATAATAAAAGTTACTATTAAGCATATTAAATAAAATTTCTTTTGGTTTTTCATCATTAAACCTAGAGCAATAGAGCAATAAGTGCTCTTGCAACTACGTATCCTACGTTTTTATTTAAACCGGTATATTTATTTAATGTCTTAGCAATAGCATCACTTAAATTACCTTCGAAGCCTGTTAAAATATCACAAAATTTATTAATACCTTGATAGTGAAGCATAACTAACTTTCTACCAGACATACTTTCTATTTTTTTTACATATTTATTCCAAGCTTTTTCACCAATTCTATGTACAGTAGCTCTAAGTGCTTTAGCACCTGCTTTAGCAGCTATAGTTGCTTTTCCTCGATTAGCTACTCCGTTTTTATAATTTGTAACTTGACCTTTTAATTGAGCAGTAGCTTTAGGGTCGTTTATGTCCCCTTTAGTCTCTTCAATAGCTTTTAATAAGTCATTACCAAGTTTTTTACGCTGTTGCGTCTCTTTATCAACTTCTTGCATAGTTTCAGCATTAGCTTTATGGGACTCTAAAGTAAAATATACAGGACCAGAAACGATGGCTGTGGCTACGGTAGCAGTAACTAACTTTTGCAAATGTTTTTTCATTTTAAAAATCTCCTTATAAATTTATTTCCCAATGAAAAACATTCCCAGCGAATAGGATATCATAATAAAAAATAATTTCTATAATATCATTGTAAAAATTTGATTAATTTTTCATTTTAAAAAATCAGTAACTACAATAAAACTACAATGATAATGAATAAAAATTAGAGACTAATACAAAAGAATGATATGATCCTTAAAAAAAGACAATTAAATAATGAGAACTTTATTTTGTTGAAAGGTAATATGACGTTACGCACAATTACGGATAAGTTTTTTAATGACTTTAATATAGTACCGAAACCAGTGATGGAAACAATTAATATAGATAATGCACTCTATTTAACAAACGCGGGTATTGGCCTTACGATTGTACCCGAAAGTGTGAAGAATAAGGCCGCTCATAAAAATATACAATATTTCAAACTTGATGAAACGCAATATAAAAATAATGTGGTGATTGCTTACAATAAAAATCGCGATATTTCAAAAGCAGCGAGTGTTTTTTTAAATCTCGCGAAGATGCGATTTAAAGAGCATATTTAAGATGTTTTATATACTTTTAGCTTAGCTAAAATATATCTAATATTAATATTCTGATGTTTCTAATTTAATTGTAAATACTATATACTTTAATTAGTATTTTTTATTAATTTTCAATGAGGTGAATATATGAATAAACTATCAAAGTATATAGCGACGGCGACGTTAGCAACAGCGTTTACAATTTCTGCACCACTTAATACATATGCGAGTGATTCACATGCAAAACAAGATGAGAATTATCAAACCACACAACAACAACAAAAGAATCCTAATCTTGGTTCGGAAAATATTATGGCCGTGTCTTGGTATCAAAATTCAGCAGAAGCGAAAGCACTATATTTACAAGGCTATAATAGTGCGAAAGTTCAACTAGACAAAGAGATTAAAAAGAATAAAGGTAAGAAAAAGCTCGCTATTGCACTCGATTTAGATGAAACAGTTTTAGATAATTCGCCATATCAGGGCTATGCAGCGCTTAATGATGCACCCCATCCACAAGGCTGGCATGAATGGGTCGCAGCAGCGAAGGCGAAACCAGTATATGGTGCGAAATCTTTCTTAAATTATGCTAATAAAAAAGGTATAGATATTTATTACATTTCTGATCGAGATAAAGAGAAAGATTTTAAAGGTACGAAACAGAATTTAAAAAATATAGGGTTACCTCAAGCTACAGACAGTCATATTTTATTAAAAGGTAAAAGTGACAAAAGCAAGGAAACACGTCGTGAGAAAGTTCGAAAACATCATAAATTAGTCATGTTATTTGGTGATAACTTATTAGACTTCGCTGATCCTAAACAACCTACTGCTCAATCTCGCGATGAATTAATTCAAAAACATAAAGATGATTTTGGTAAAAAATACATTATTTTCCCAAATCCTATGTATGGTAGTTGGGAATCAACCATTTATAACAACAATTATCAAATAAGTAAACTGCAAAAAGACCAATTGAGAAAGCAGTCTATTAAACAATTTAATCCTAAAACAGGCGACGTTAAATAACTTTTATAGTTTAAATAGGAATTTTATAGCTATGTCGGTGAATGATCTCATCGGCGTAGCTTTTTATTTTTGAAAGTGAGGTTTCAATCATGAAAGTATTAATGTAAACTTAACTATATAAAAAGTTTACATTAAAAAGAGCGTACATGTTGAACTTTAATTTTTCAGAAGTAAGGGGTTAAAAAGAATGAGTTTAAACTTAGCAGAACGCGTGCTTTATCACGATGGGTTATCTCAAGATGAATGTTTGAAAATATATGAAGATCCCAATATTGATACCTTTGAATTACTCAATGAAGCTTACATTGTTAGAAAGCATTATTATGGTAAAAAAGTAAAATTAAACATGATTCTCAATGCGAAAAGTGGTATTTGTTCTGAGGATTGCGGGTACTGTGGACAATCTGTAAAGATGAAACAGAAGCAACGTTATGCATTAGTTGACCAAGATCAGATTAAAGCAGGGGCACAAGTGGCTACAAATAATCAAATAGGGACATACTGCATTGTTATGAGTGGTCGCGGCCCAACAAATAAAGAAGTGAATCATATTTGCGAAACAGTAGAAGATATTAAGAAAATGCATCCACAATTGAAAATTTGTGCATGTTTAGGTCTAACGAAAGAAGAACAAGCAGAAAAACTTAAAGAAGCGGGTGTAGACCGATATAATCATAATTTAAATACGAGTGAACGTTATCATGATGAAGTAGTAACGACACATACATATGAAGACCGTGTACATACTGTTGAAATGATGAAGGCCAATAATATTTCTCCGTGTTCAGGTGTCATCTGTGGAATGGGTGAAACGAACGAAGATGTGATTAACATGGCATTTGCATTGAAAGAAATTAATGCGGATAGTATCCCAATCAACTTTTTACATCCGATTAAGGGAACAAAATTCGGTGGATTAGATTTACTGTCACCAATGAAATGTTTGCGAATTATAGCAATGTTTCGTTTAATTAATCCAACGAAAGAAATTCGAATAGCAGGTGGTCGTGAAGTCAATCTTCGGTCACTTCAAGCCATTGCTTTAAAAGCAGCTAACTCAATTTTTGTTGGAGATTATTTAATTACCGGAGGCCAACCTAACGAAGAAGATTATCGTATGATTGAAGATTTAGGATTTGAAATCGATAGTTAAGAAATTAATATAGATATTATCTTACCTAGGGCATGTTAACCATGTCCTATTTTTTATTGAAAATAAAGTAAATTTGATGCCTATACACTGAATAGTAATTTATTTGAGTCTCTAGCTTTATCTCAATTTTTAAAATTACTCATGTTTAAACTTAAAAATTCAAATCATAATCAAGTGCGTGGCCAAATATAAAAAATATATTTATTACTAATACCAATTATGATTGAGGACAAAATGTAATTACAAAGGAATAAATATTTTTTCAATATAAAACATATAAATATGTAGTTGCTAGATATTTGTAAAATTATAATAAATTCATTATAATACTTGAATACATCATTAGTATTGTATGAAATGTTTTTAGGGGTGGTTTTGAAATGAAAAATAAACAAGGATTTTTGCCCAATGTACTTAACAAGTATGCAATTAGAAAGTTCACTGTTGGTACAGCTTCCTTATTAATCGGCGCAACATTAGTATTTGGTGTTGGCGGCGTAGCAAGAGCAGATGAGATAGACAATGCAACCTCTCAAAATGGAAATAGTACCAAAGACAAGAGTGAGCCAGTCGATGTAGAAGAATTAAGTAATAGTGATAATACGACGAATCAATCAGTGAAAGAGACATCAGATCAAACAACAAATCAAGTAAATGAAAATCAATCTTTAGATCAAGAAACGAACACAACAGAATCGAAGACGAATGAAACACAAAGTAGCGAATCAGTCACTAATGAAAATGCATCAGAAGAAAGTAAATCAGATGTAAGTGATAACAAAACAACAACAAATGATAACAATAAAGCAAATGACACAGTAAAAGGTAGTCAACAACAACCTAAAGAAGAAACAAACGAAAGTACAAAAGCAACTGAAAATAATAAAGATACGACTGAAAGAAAAGATAACATATCAGAAGAATCGGTGAATACTGATTCAACTAAAGAGAGCACCTCAGAGAAATCCATAGTTAATAACAAAAGTTCAAATCAAACAACAGAACAATCTAAAGACACAGATTCAACTTCTTCTAGTAAAACCACAGATAAATCTACAGATACAGATATTACTTCTAGTAAAACTTCAGAACAGAATTCAAACATAGACTCAACTTCAAGTAAATCAAATACTTCAAATGAAACAACAGAAACAAATACAGTAGGAAGTAGCACAAATGCCACAACCCCTATCGAAGATACGACTAAAATTGAAAGTAAAAAAGAAAGTTCAATTCCACTGAGTGATAATAAAACAAGCTTAACGAATCAAGTCACTGCAACGACAACGACAAGAAATAATAATAAAAGATTTAGAGTACTTGTAGCCACTAAAGACACAAAGGCTAAAACATATACGAAACCATCAAATCCCAATTATGCATACTTACTTAACGATTTAGGATATGATGCAACAACTATTAAAGATAACAGTGGATTACGTTATGCAGGAGTTTCTCAACTTCAAAATGACACTGGCAATGTGATTAAACTCAATTTAACGAATTGGATAGAAAATAATGATTTGATAGACGGAGGAAAAGTAAATTTTTCTTTTTCACAAAGTGATTTTTATAGTCAAATCCAAAACATAACAATTAATGGCGTTTACATGACTACTACTAATAGTGGTCAAAACTGGACTGCACCAATCAATGGTAAAACGGTGGAGGGAACGGAAGGAATAGTAACAAATAATGAGGTTTTAATTACTTTAAAGAATTCTCAAACAATAGCAAGCTTAGGGTATTCTAATAGTAAACCCGTATATTTGACACATACGTGGACTACAAATACTGGAGCTATTGCGGGAGAAAGTGTTCAAGTTACTACGATTGCACCAAATATTTATAGTAAAGCGCCTCAAACGACTCAGTCTTCTGGGTTTACCTCAGGTAAAGTTGTAAACAGAATTAGATATGATAGCTCAGATAACTCAATCAAATCTATTCATGCATTTAAGCCAGATGAAAACTTTTTACAAACTGACTATAATTGGGTGTTATATATTAAAGAACAAGTTAATAAAGACTTAATACCGTATATAGATCCTAGTTCTGTAAAAATTTACGTTTCTGATGTAAAGGGTGACCCGATTAGTTCAAGTAGGTTTGTAAATGGTACTTTAAGTAGCGATGGTATGTTTGATAGTAGTACAATTGATGAAATATCTATTAAAAACACAAATACACTTATGCATCTTAATGATGCTAGAGGAAGTTTAGATAGAAATATATTCTATGGAGCATTAGGCCAATCAAGAAATTATACAATTCAATATAAATTGAAGAGTGGTTATACTTTGGAAAGTATTGCCTCACAAATAAGTGATAGAGAAACATTTCAATCATGGATAGAAACGGATTATTTAGATACAGCTGATAATGGATCAGCTAATAAACGTTTATTGGGGTCTTATGCAACTTCTTACATAGATATGATAGACAGAATTGCCCCCGTAGCGCCTAAAGCTAGTAATATTACTACTCAAGACACTGCGATTAAGGGTACAGCTGAGGCTAATACAACAATTACATTAAACTTTAGTGACGGTAGAACGTTATCTGGTACGGCAGATAGTACTGGGAATTTCTCAGTGTCTGTACCTAGTGGTTTTGTTTTAACAGGAAAAGAAACTATATCAATAACTTCAACCGATAAAGGGTCAAATGTATCACCAGCAATAACAATTACAGTTACAGATACAACACCTCCAACGGTTACTGCAATTAATGACAAAACACAAGAAGTCAACTCAGTACTGAATAACATTAATATTAATGCATCAGACAATAGTGGAGACACAGTAATTAATACTGTTAGTGGATTACCGAGCGGAGTAACATTCAACGCTTCAACAAATACAATTAGTGGCACACCAACGAAAGTGGGAAGCTATCCAATTACGGTGACTTCTAAAGATACGAACGGTAATACAACAACTACTACATTTACTATCAAAGTAGTAGATACAACGCCACCTGTAGTTAAAACAATTGTAGATCAAACAAAAGAAGTAAATACATCAATTGATTCAATCAAGATTGAAGCGACAGACAATAGTGGATTGGCAGTGGGCAATACTGTTAGTGGGTTACCAAACGGAGTAAGTTTCGACAGTAATACAAACACAATTAGCGGGACGCCAACAAAAGTAGGCAGCTACCCAATCACAGTGACGACCACAGATGCATCAGGAAATGTAACGAAAACGACTTTTACTATCAAAGTGGTGGACACAATATCACCTGTAGTAACTTCTATTGCAGACCAATCTAATGAAGTCAATACAGCTATCGATTCAATCAAGATTGAAGCGACAGACAATAGTGGATTGGCAGTGAGCAATACTGTTAGTGGGTTACCAAACGGAGTAAGTTTCGACAGTAATACAAACACAATTAGCGGAACGCCAACAAAAGTAGGAAGTTACCTAATCACAGTGACGACAACAGATGCAGAAGGCAATAAAACAGAAACGAACTTCACAATTAAAGTTGTAGACACGACAAAACCGACGGTTACTTCTATTGAAGATCAATCCAAAGAAGTGAACACGCCAATTGACTCAATAACAATTGAAGCAACAGATAATAGTGGCCAAGGCGTGACAAATAAAGTAAATGGTTTACCAGACGGCGTCACATTTGATAGTGCCACAAATACGATTAGTGGAACGCCAACAAAAGTGGGAAGCTATCCAATTGTGATAACAACAACAGACGCATCAGGCAATGAAACAACAACGAGCTTCACGATTAAAGTCGTGGATACGACAAAACCAACGGTTACTTCTATTGAAGATCAAACAAAAGAAGTGAATACGCCGGTCGATTCAATAACAATCGAAGCGACAGACAATAGTGGATTGGCAGTGAGCAACAAAGTAAGTGGTCTACCGGAAGGTGTAAGTTTCGATAGTGAGACAAATACAATCAGTGGTACACCAACGAAGGTCGGAAGTTATCCAATTACAGTAACGACAACAGATGCATCAGGAAATGAAACGACAACAAGCTTCACAATCGAAGTTGTGGATACCACAAAACCGACGGTGACATCAATTAAAGATCAAACCAATGAAGTGAATACACCGGTCGATTCAATAACAATTGAAGCAACAGATAATAGTGGTCAGGCAGTGACGAACAAAGTAAGCGGACTACCAGAAGGCGTAAGTTTTGATAGCACCACAAATACGATTAGTGGAACTCCGACGAAGGTAGGAAGTTATCCAATTACCGTGACAACAACAGATGCAGAAGGTAACGCAACGACAACGAGCTTCACGATTAAAGTTGTGGATACAACAAAACCAACGGTGACAGCTATCAAAGACCAAACCAAAGAGGTCAACACAGCTATCGATTCAATAACAATCGATGCTACAGATAACAGTGGTCAAGCAGTGACAAACAAAGTAAGCGGCTTACCGGCTGGCGTCGAATTTGATAGTGAGACGAACACAATTAGCGGAACTCCGACGAAGGTAGGCAGTTACCCAATTGTGGTAACAACAACGGATGAATCAGGAAATGAAACGACAACAAAATTCACAATCCAAGTTGTAGACACAACAAAACCAACGGTTACTTCTATTGGAAACCAAACCAAAGAAGTGAATACGGCGATTGACTCAATAACAATCGATGCTTCAGACAATAGCGGTCAGGATGTAACCAACAAAGTAAGTGGTTTGCCGGACGGCGTAAGTTTCGATAGTGAGACAAATACCATTAGCGGAACACCAACGAAGGTAGGCAGTTACCCAATTACTGTGATAACAACAGACGCATCAGGAAATAAAATAGAAACAACATTTACTATCGAAGTTGTAGATAAAACAGCACCGATGGTGACATCAATCAAAGATCAAACCAAAGAGGTTAATACATCGATTGATCCAATTAAGATTGAAGCAACAGATAATAGTGGCCAAGCTGTGACGAACACAGTAAGCGGTCTACCGGAAGGTGTAAGCTTTGATAGTGAGACGAACACAATTAGTGGAACACCAACAAAAGTAGGCAGCTACCCAATTACAGTAACGACAACAGATGCATCAGGCAATGAAACGACAACAAGCTTCACAATCGAAGTTGTAGATAAAACAGCACCGATGGTGACATCAATCAAAGATCAAACCAAAGAGGTTAATACATCGATTGATCCAATTAAGATTGAAGCAACAGATAATAGTGGCCAAGCTGTAACGAACAAAGTAAGTGGTTTACCGGCTGGCGTCGAATTTGATAGTGAGACGAACACAATTAGCGGGACACCGACGAAAGTTGGAAACTATCCGATCACAGTGACAACGACAGATGCCTCAGGAAATGAAATGACAACAAAATTCACAATCGAAGTGGTGGATACAACAAAACCAACGGTGACATCAATTAAAGATCAAACCAAAGAAGTTAACACAGCTATCGATCCAATAACAATCGATGCTTCAGACAATAGCGGTCAGGTTGTGACAAATAAAGTGAGTGGCTTACCAGAAGGCGTAAGTTTCGATAGTGTCACAAATACGATTAGTGGCACACCAACGAAGGTAGGAAGTTACCCAATTACGGTAACGACAACGGATGAATCAGGAAATAAAACCACAACAAACTTCACGATTAAAGTGGTAGACACAACAAAACCGACGGTGACAGCTATCAAAGACCAAACTAAAGAGGTCAATACATCAATTGACCCAATCAAGATTGAGACTTCTGACAATAGTGGTCAGGCAGTGACCAACAAAGTAAGTGGCTTACCGTCTGGTGTAAGTTTTGATAGCACCACAAATACGATCAGTGGCACACCAACGAAGGTCGGAAGTTATCCAATTACGGTAACGACAACGGATGAATCAGGAAATGAAACGACAACAAAATTCACAATCCAAGTTGTAGACACAATAAAACCGATGGTTACTTCTATTGAAGATCAAACAAAAGAAGTGAATACACCAGTCGATTCAATAACAATTGAAGCAACAGACAACAGTGGATTGGCAGTGAGCAACAAAGTAAGTGGTTTACCAGAAGGCGTAAGTTTCGATAGTGCCACAAATACCATCAGTGGAACACCAACAAAAGTAGGCAGTTATCCAATTACAGTGACAACAACAGACGCCGAGGGCAACGCAACGACAACGAACTTCACGATTAAAGTCGTGGATACCACAAAACCGACGGTGACATCAATTAAAGATCAAAGCAAAGAAGTAAATACATCAATTGAACCAATTAAGATTGAAGCAACAGATAATAGTGGCCAAGCTGTAACGAACAAAGTAAGTGGACTCCCAGAAGGCGTAAGTTTTGATAGTGAGACAAATACGATTAGTGGTACACCAACGAAAGTCGGAAGTTACCCAATTATCGTGACAACAACAGATGCCGAGGGTAACGCAACGACAACGAGCTTCACGATTAAAGTTGTAGATACAACAAAACCGACGGTGGCAACTATCAAAGACCAAACCAAAGAGGTCAACACAGCTATCGATTCAATAACAATCGATGCTTCAGACAACAGTGGCCAAGCCGTAACAAATAAAGTGAGTGGCTTACCAGCCGGCGTAAGTTTCGATAGTGCCACAAATACGATTAGTGGCATGCCGACGAAGGTCGGAAGTTATCCAATTACCGTGACAACGACAGATGCGGAAGGTAACGCAACAACAACAAACTTTACAATTAAAGTCGTGGACACAACAAAACCGACGGTGACAGCTATCAAAGACCAAACTAAAGAGGTCAACACATCAATTGATCCAATTAAGATTGAAGCAACAGATAATAGTGGCCAAGCTGTGACCAACAAAGTAAGTGGTTTGCCGGACGGCGTAAGTTTTGATAGCGCCACAAACACAATTAGCGGGACTCCGACGAAAGTGGGAAGCTACCCAATTACTGTGACAACAACAGACGCATCAGGAAATAAAATAGAAACAACATTTACAATCGAAGTTGTAGATAAAACAGCGCCAACGGTGACAGCTATCAAAGACCAAACAAAAGAGGTCAACACAGCTATTGATTCAATAACAATCGAAGCAACAGATAATAGTGGCCAAGCTGTGACAAATAAAGTAAGCGGTCTACCGGAAGGCGTAAGTTTTGATAGTGAGACAAACACAATTAGCGGAATACCAACGAAGGTAGGAAGTTATCCAATTACCGTGACTACGACAGACGCATCAGGAAATAAAACAGAAACGAAATTTACAATCGAAGTAGTAGATAAAACAGCCCCAACGGTTTCGTCTATCGAAAATCAAACCATAGAGGTCAATACATCAATTGACTTAATTAAGATTGAAGCAACAGATAACAGTGGTCAGGTTGTGACAAACAAAGTAAACGGACTACCAGAAGGTGTAAGCTTTGATAGTGAGACAAATACAATTAGCGGAACACCAACAAAAGTAGGAAGTTACCCAATTACCGTGACAACGACAGATTCCGAGGGCAACGCAACGACTACGAACTTTACGATTAAAGTCGTGGACACAACAAAACCAACGGTTACATCTATCAAAGATCAGACCAAAGAGGTCAATACATCAATTGACTCAATCAAGATTGAAGCGACAGACAATAGTGGTCAGTCAGTGATAAATAAAGTAAGTGGCTTACCGACTGGCGTCGCATTTGATAGTGAAACAAACACAATTAGCGGAATACCAACGAAGGTAGGAAGTTATCCAATTACCGTGACTACGACAGACGCATCAGGAAATAAAACAGAAACGAAATTTACAATCGAAGTAGTAGATAAAACAGCCCCAACGGTTACATCTATCGAAAATCAAACCAAAGAGGTCAACACAGCTATCGATTCAATCAAAATCGAAGCGACAGACAACAGTGGCCAAGCTGTGATAAATAAAGTGAGTGGCTTACCAGATGGTGTCACATTTGATAGTGAGACAAATACGATTAGTGGTACGCCAACAAAAGTAGGTAGCTATCCAATTGTGGTAACAACAACAGACGCATCAGGAAATAAAACGGAAACGAAATTTACAATCGAAGTAGTGGATGAGACAGCCCCAACGGTGACAGCTATCAATAATCAAAGCAGAGAAGTAAATATACCAATCGATAAGATAACGATTGAAGCGACAGACAATAGTGGTCAGTCAGTGACCAACAAAGTAAGTGGCTTACCGACTGGCGTCACATTTGATAGTGAGACAAATACAATCAGTGGCACGCCAACGAAAGTAGGCAGCTATCCAATTACGTTAACGACAACGGACTCATCAGGAAATGAAACGAAAACAAGCTTCATAATCGAAGTCGTGGACACAACATCACCAGTGGTAACTTCTATTGCGGATCAAACCAAAGAAGTGAATACGTCGATTGATTCAATCAAAATCGAAGCAACAGATAACAGCGGTGAAGCCGTAACAAACAAAGTAAGCGGCTTACCGGACGGCGTAAGTTTTGATAGTGAGACGAACACAATTAGCGGAACACCGACGAAAGTTGGAAACTATCCGATCACAGTGACAACGACAGATGTTTCAGGAAATGAAATGACAACAAAATTCACGATTAAAGTTGTAGACACAATATCACCAGTGGTAACTTCTATTACGGATCAAACCAAAGAGGTCAACACAGCTATCGATTCAATCAAAATCGAAGCAACAGATAACAGCGGTCAGGATGTAACCAATAAAGTAAGTGGTCTACCGTCTGGAGTAAGTTTCAATAGTGAGACAAACACAATTAGTGGCACTCCAACGAAAGTGGGCAACTATCCAATCACAGTAACGACGACTGACGCATCAGGGAATAAGACAGAAACAAAATTCACAATCGAAGTTGTAGATAAAACAGCACCGACGGTTACTTCTATTGCGAATCAAACAAAAGAAGTGAATACGCCGATTGATTTAATAACAGTTGAAGCAACAGATAATAGTGGCCAAGCTGTGACAAATAAAGTAAGCGGTCTACCGGAAGGCGTAAGTTTTGATAGTGAGACAAACACAATTAGCGGAATACCAACGAAGGTAGGAAGTTATCCAATTACCGTGACTACGACAGACGCATCAGGAAATAAAACAGAAACGAAATTTACAATCGAAGTAGTAGATAAAACAGCCCCAACGGTTTCGTCTATCGAAAATCAAACCATAGAGGTCAATACATCAATTGACTTAATTAAGATTGAAGCAACAGATAACAGTGGTCAGGCAGTGACAAATAAAGTAAGTGGTTTACCAGAAGGCGTAAGTTTCGACAGCGCCACAAATACCATTAGCGGAACGCCGACGAAGGTCGGAAGCTATCCAATTACGGTGACAACGACAGACGCAGAAGGTAATGAAACAACAACGAAATTTACAATCCAAGTTGTAGACACAACAAAACCGACGGTGACAGTTATCAAAGATCAAACAAAAGAAGTGAACACAGCTATCGATTCAATAACAATTGAAGCAACAGATAATAGTGGCCAAGCCGTGACCAACAAAGTGAGTGGTCTCCCAGAAGGCGTAAGTTTCGATAGTGAGACAAACACAATTAGTGGCACACCAACGAAGGTTGGAAGTTATCCAATTGTGGTAACAACAACAGATGCGGAAGGTAACGAAACAACAACGAACTTCACAATTAAAGTTGTAGACACAACAAAACCAACGGTTACTTCTATTGGAAACCAAACAAAAGAAGTGAATACACCGATTGATTCAATCAAGATAGAAGCGAAAGATAATAGCGGTCAAGATGTAACAAACAAAGTAAGTGGTCTACCGTCTGGCGTAAGTTTCAATAGTGCCACAAACACAATTAGTGGCACACCAACGAAAGTGGGCAGCTATCCAATCACTGTAACGACAAGGGATGAATCAGGCAATGAAACGACAACAAACTTTATGATCAAAGTGGTAGACACAATAAATCCAGTGGTAACTTCTATTGCAGATCAAACCAAAGAGGTCAACACAGCTATTGATTCAATCAAGATAGAATCGACAGATAATAGTGGTCAAGCCGTAACAAATAAAGTGAGTGGTTTACCAGCCGGCGTAAGTTTCGATAGTGAGACAAACATAATTAGTGGCACGCCAACGAAGGTAGGAAGTTACCCAATCACGGTGACAACGACAGATGCATCAGGAAATAAGACAGAAACAACATTTAATATCAAAGTTATAGACGAAACAGCGCCAACGGTTACATCTATCGCAAATCAAACCAAAGAGGTCAATACATCAATTGACTCAATTAAGATAGAAGCGATAGACAATAGTGGTCAAACTGTGACAAACGAAGTGAGCGGTTTACCGGCTGGAGTAATATTCGATAGTGAGACAAATACAATCAGTGGCACGCCAACGAAGGTAGGAAGCTATCCAATTACCGTTACAACGACAGACACATCAGGAAATAAAATAGAAACGAAATTTACAATCGAAGTTGTAGATAAAACAGCGCCGACGGTGACAGCTATCGATAATCAAACCAAAGAGGTCAATACATCAATTGACTCAATAACAATTGAAGCAACAGATAATAGTGGTCAGGTTGTGACAAACAAAGTAAATGATTTACCAGAAGGCGTCACATTTGATAGTGAGACAAACACAATTAGTGGCACGCCGACGAAAGTGGGCAACTATCCAATCACAGTAACGACGACAGACGCATCAGGAAATAAGACGGAAACGAAATTTACAATTAAAGTTGTAGACACAACAAAACCAATGGTGACAGCTATTAATAATCAAACCAAAGAAGTGAACACATCAATCGATTCAATCAAGATTGAAGCAACAGATAATAGTGGTCAGGCAGTGACGAACAAAGTAAGCGGACTACCAGATGGAGTAAGTTTCGATAGTGTCACAAATACAATCAGTGGTATGCCAACAAAAGTAGGTAGTTATCCAATCGTGGTAACCACAACAGATGCATCAGGAAATGAAACGGAAACGAAATTTACAATTAAAGTCATAGACACAACAAAACCAGTGGTAACTTCTATTGCGAACCAAACCAAAGAAGTGAATACGCCGATTGACTCAATAACAATTGAAGCAACAGATAATAGTGGTCAGGCAGTGACGAACAAAGTAAGCGGACTACCAGATGGAGTAAGTTTCGATAGTGTCACAAATACAATCAGTGGTATGCCAACAAAAGTAGGTAGTTATCCAATCGTGGTAACCACAACAGATGCATCAGGAAATAAAACAGAAACGAAATTTACAATCGAAGTTGTAGATAAAACAGCGCCGACGGTGACAGCTATCGAAAATCAAACCAAAGAGGTCAACACAGCTATCGATTCAATAACAATTGAAGCAACAGACAACAGTGGATTGGCAGTGAGCAACAAAGTAAGTGGTTTACCAGAAGGCGTAAGTTTCGATAGTGCCACAAATACCATCAGTGGAACACCAACAAAAGTAGGAAGTTATCCAATTACGGTAACGACAACGGATGAATCAGGAAATGGAACGACAACGAGCTTCACGATTAAAGTTGTGGATACAACAAAACCGACGGTTACATCAATTAAAGATCAAACCAAAGAAGTGAATACAGCTATCGATTCAATCAAGATTGAAGCAACAGATAATAGTGGCCAAGCTGTGACAAACAAAGTAAGTGGCTTACCAGAAGGCGTAAGTTTCGACAGTGCCACAAATACCATCAGTGGTATGCCAACAAAAGTAGGAAGTTATCCAATCACAGTAACCACAACAGATGCATCAGGAAATAAAACAGAAACGAAATTTACAATCGAAGTTGTAGATAAAACAGCGCCGACGGTTACAGCTATCGAAAATCAAACCAAAGAGGTCAACACAGCTATCGATTCAATCAAAATCGAAGCGACAGACAACAGTGGCCAAGCTGTGACAAATAAAGTAAGCGGTCTACCGGAAGGCGTAAGTTTTGATAGTGAGACGAACACAATTAGCGGAACACCAACAAAAGTAGGTAGCTATCCAATTGTGGTAACAACAACAGACGCATCAGGTAATAAAACGGAAACGAAATTTACAATCGAAGTTGTGGATGAGACAGCCCCAACGGTTACAGCTATCAAAGGTCAAAGCAAAGAAGTAAATACACCAATCGATAAGATAACGATTGAAGCAACAGATAATAGTGGCCAAGCCGTGACAAACAAGGTAAATGGTCTGCCGTCTGGCGTCACATTTGATAGTGAGACGAACACAATTAGCGGAACTCCGACGAAGGTCGGCAGCTATCCGATCACAGTGACAACAACAGACGCATCAGGCAATGAAACGACAACAAACTTTACAATTAAAGTCGTGGACACAACATTACCTGTAGTAACTTCTATTACGAACCAAAGCAAAGAAGTAAATACACCAATCGATAAGATAGCGATTGAAGCAACAGACAATAGTGGTCAGTCAGTGATAAATAAAGTCAGTGGCTTACCGACTGGCGTCACATTTGATAGTGAGACAAATACGATTAGCGGTACGCCGACGAAAGTAGGAAGCTACCCAATTGTGGTAACAACAACAGACGCATCAGGAAATAAAACAGAAACGAAATTTACAATCGAAGTTGTAGATAAAACAGCGCCGACGGTGACAGCTATCGAAAATCAAAGCAAAGAAGTAAATACACCAATTGATAAGATAGCGATTGAAGCAACAGACAATAGTGGTCAGGTTGTAACCAACAAAGTAAGTGGTCTACCTGACGGAGTAAGTTTCAATAGTGATACAAACACAATTAGTGGAACGCCAACGAAAGTGGGCAACTATCCAATCACAGTAACGACGACTGACGCATCAGGGAATAAGACAGAAACAAAATTCACAATCGAAGTTGTAGATAAAACAGCGCCGACGGTGACAGCTATCAAAGATCAAATCCAAGAAGTGAATACGCCGATTGATTCAATAACAGTTGAAGCAACAGATAATAGTGGCCAAGCTGTGACAAACAAAGTAAGTGGTCTACCTGACGGAGTAAGTTTCGATAGTGAGACAAATACGATTAGTGGTACACCAACAAAAGTAGGTAGCTATCCAATTACGGTAACAACAACAGATGCAGAAGGTAACGTAACAACAACGAACTTCACAATTAAAGTTGTAGACACGACAAAACCAATGGTGACATCAATTAAAGATCAAACAAAAGAAGTGAATACGGCTATCGATTCAATAACAATTGAAGCAACAGATAATAGTGGTCAAGCCGTAACCAACAAAGTAAGCGGACTACCAGAAGGTGTAAGTTTCGATAGTGAGACAAATACGATTAGTGGAACGCCAACAAAAGTAGGCAACTATCCAATCACAGTAAAGACGACAGACGCATCAGGGAATAAGACAGAAACAAAATTCACAATCAAAGTTGTAGACGAGATTGCCCCAACGGTTAAAGCTATCGCAAACCAAACAAAAGAGGTTAATACATCAATTGACACAATCAAGATCGAAGCATCGGATAACAGTGGCCAACCTGTAACCAACAAAGTAAGTGGTTTACCGACTGGCGTCACATTTGATAGTGAGACAAATACGATTAGTGGCACGCCAACGAAGTTCGGAAGTTATCCAATCACGGTAACCACAACAGATGCATCAGGAAATGAAACGGAAACGAAATTTACAATTAAAGTTGTAGACACAACAAAACCAATGGTTACTTCTATCGCAAACCAAACAAAAGAGGTTAATACATCAATTGACTCAATCAAGATCGAAGCCTCAGACAATAGTGGTCAAGTCGTAACCAACAAAGTAAGTGGCTTACCAGATGGAGTAAGTTTTGATAATGAGACAAATACTATTAGTGGTACACCAACGAAAGTCGGAAGTTACCCAATTACAGTGACAACAACGGATGCATCAGGAAATGAAACAACAACAAGCTTCACAATTCAAGTGGTAGATAAAACAGCACCGATGGTGACAGCTATCAATAATCAAAGCAAAGAAGTAAATACACCAATCGATAAGATAACGATTGAAGCGACAGACAATAATGGTCAGGCTGTAACCAACAAAGTGAGTGGCTTACCGACTGGCGTCACATTTGATAGTGCCACAAACACAATTACTGGTACGCCAACAAAAGTGGGAAGTTACCCAATTACAGTGACAACAACAGACGCCGAGGGTAACGCAACGACAACGAACTTTACGATTAAAGTCGTGGATACGACAAAACCAACGGTGACAGCAATCAAAGACCAAACCAAAGAGATTAACACAGCTATTGATTCAATCAAGATTGAAGCGAGAGATAATAGTGGTCAAGCCGTGACCAACAAAGTAAGCGGACTACCAGAAGGCGTAAGTTTCGATAGTGCCACAAATACGATCAGTGGAACACCAACGAAGGTAGGAAGTTACCTAATCACAGTGACGACAACAGATGCGGAAGGTAACGCAACGACAACGAACTTTACGATTAAAGTCGTGGATACGACACCACCAGTAGTGAAATCAATAGCGAATCAAACTATAGAAGTGAATACAGCTATGGATACAATTACGATTGAGGCTTCTGATAATAGCGGCCAAGCTGTAACGAACAAAGTAAGTGGACTACCGGAAGGCGTAAGTTTTGATAGTGAGACAAACACAATTAGTGGAACGCCAACAAAAGTAGGCAGCTACCCAATTACGGTAACAACAACAGATGCGGAAGGTAACGAAACCACAACAAAATTCACAGTTGAAGTTGTGGATACAACAAAACCGACGGTTACCTCTATCGCAAACCAAACAAAAGAGGTCAACACAGCTATTAATTCAATCAAGATAGAAGCGACAGACAATAGCGGTCAGAAGGTAACAAATAAAGTAAGTGGACTACCGGAAGGCGTAAGTTTTGATAGTGAGACAAACACAATTAGTGGAACGCCAACAAAAGTAGGCAGCTACCCAATTACGGTAACAACAACAGATGCGGAAGGTAACGAAACCACAACAAACTTTATAATTAAAGTTGTAGACACAACAGCGCCACCAGCACCAGCGATTAATCCAATTAAAGAAGGTGCGAAAGAAATCAGTGGCAAAGCAGAACCGGGTTCAACAGTAGTCATCACATTCCCAGATGG
>VNIW01000122.1_pt1 | contig 44566 bp, 35 predicted proteins | sample 7248591 | NCBI WGS metagenome assembly VNIW01 (sample SAMN12251776, study PRJNA551026) | human skin metagenome | isolation source: skin samples from patients infected with Netherton Syndrome | host: Homo sapiens | place: France:Paris | reverse complement strand
ATAAAGAAGCCAGTAAATGAATTTGTTAAAACTCATTTACTGGCTATTTCTCTAGGGTTTATGTCCCAGACTCTTTTTGTTTCATTGACTTCGTGAGAGACCGCCCATACTTTTAAAAAACTAACAATCCAAAGCAGATAGCTTAAAATCATGTCTTGCTATGCTACAATATAATTATTTAAATCAGACTATTGAAATAAAAGAGGGATAATCATGCGCGACGTCCGTCCAGGAGAAATCCAAAAAGGATCAAAAGAATATACTAATATTATCATCGCTCTGTTTATCGCAGGATTCACCATCTTCTCAATCTTATATAGTGTGCAACCACTCATTCCTGCGTTCTCTAGACATTTCCATGTCAATGAAACTTGGGCAAGCATACCGCTCTCGATAGCAACACTGACGCTTGCAATTGCGATGTTATTCTTCGGAGCAATTTCTGAAGTCGTAGGTCGGAAACCGATTATGTTCTTCTCCGTCATCTCGGTATCACTACTCGCTATAGTGCAACCCTTTATCGACAACTTTAATGTGTTCCTGGCACTCCGTTTCATCCAAGGTATTTGTCTCGCCGGTCTTCCTTCTATCGCGATGGCGTATATCGGTGAGGAGATTTCTGAAATCAGTTTACCTCAAGCGATGGGAACGTACATTAGTGGAAATGCGTTCGGCGGTGCTTTCGGACGCGTCTTCACTGGTTTTATTGCCAGTCTATTCGGCTACAAAGTCGGTATGATTGCGGTTGGCGTGATTAGTTTAGTTGCCGCAGTACTTTTTATCTTTCTACTACCAAGTTCACGTAACTTTACGAAACAGCGCTTCCATCTCGGTGAACTCTTACGTAGTTACGGACAACATTTGCGTAACCCACGTTTGCTCAAGCCCTTTATGTTAGGGTTCTTACTCTTAGGATGTAACGTAGCCGCATTTAACTATATTAGTTTCGAGCTCGAATCTGCGCCCTATCATGTACACAAAGGATTAATCAGTTTCATTTATCTACTCTTCTTGCTCGGCATGTTGTCTTCCATGTTGAACGCCAAGTTGCGTGCGAAACTAGGTACGTTGCGTGCATTGAAGTTGAGCTTAATCACATTGATGGTCGGAATTTGGATCACCCTACTTCCGTTCATTATTTTTAAAATTCTTGGGCTTGCCTTCACGATTTATGCATTCTTTAGCGGTCATGCGATCGCCAGTGCTGTCGTTGCGAGTCGTGCAGAACACCATAAAGCACAGGCATCAAGCCTTTATCTTCTCTTCTATTATATTGGCTCTTCCGTCGGAGGTACACTCGCGGGTTATTTCTACGGTCTCATCCACTGGCCGGGTGTCGCCCTTATGATTACGATCTTTATGGTCATAGGTTTAGTGATTGCTATGACGATTCGTAAAAGTAAAGATATACGGTAATAGAAATATCATGCTCTCTCAAAGTTAGATAAAACCATCCGTACAAATGGGTGGTTTTATTTTATTATGATTAAATCAATATCGCCGAAGGCTAACAAACACGTTAGAAATGTATATATATAATTTAATTATGATATATTAAATGTGTAGTAATTATTTATTAGTAATATCGTTTTAGAAGGACATCTACAACCAAATGCAATAAAAACAAGATATTCTACTAGAAGGGTCGATAAGATTGCATGCAGAGAAGATAATGAACATTTACGTGCTAATCATGTTGGTTTTAGTATTTATTATGCATCGTCTTTTAATTTATTCTATCAGTGGCGATATTTTTGATATGTATCTTGTAATGCACTTAGCAGGCGTAATGGGTTATATCACCACTATGATTTATTTTAGATACTTACATATAATTAAAAGTATTTGGTGAGCGTCATAATCAGAAAATCCTAATTAAAACATATAAATAGCGCTAAGCAGTCATAATTAGAAACTGAACTTAGCGCTATTTGTATATGTAATTTTATCCGTACTCCCCATAAAGTCTCTCAAACACAAAACGACCCGCCCCAAAGTTACCCTAACTTCGGAACGAGCCATTTCAATCTACCAATTATTCTATATCACTTGCATGTGGAATTGCTGCTTGTGCTCCAGCACGTTGCACTGTTAATGATCCCGCTTTGTTCGCATAATCAATCGCGTCACTTAAATTACTCATATCAGATGCTAAATGGCTTACAAGCGCACCGATAAACGTGTCGCCTGCTGCCGTTGTATCTACTGCTTTAACTGGATAAGCGGGAAGTTGTTCAGATCCAGCATCCGTAGAATAGAAAGTACCGTGCTCGCCTAACGTAATCAAGACAGTATGAATGCCTAAATCGTGGAAGTACGCTGCGCTCTCACGCATAGATGTTTCATCCGTCACAGTCACACCTGAAAGTGTCTCAGCTTCAGATTCATTCGGCACGATAATATCAATCAGTTGAAGCAAGTCATCAGGCAGTGCTTTCGCAGGCGCTGGATTCAACAGCGTTGTTACGCCATGCGCTCGAGCCATTTTAAACGCAGCAGTAATCGCCGGAATCGGCACCTCTAACTGTGCCAAGATAAAGTCTGCTTCCGCAATCGTCTGCTCTGCTCGCGCGACATCTGCTTCATCAATCGTCATGTTCGCGCCGCCATACACATAAATCGTGTTCTGACCTTGCGCATCCACCGTGATAAATGCCTGACCTGTCTGCGATTGCTCGGTTTCAACCACATAAGACGTATCGATGCCGGCCGCTTCAAAGTCTTTGAACATAAAGTCTGCGATACCTTCCGTACCTACTTTCGAGATAAAGGTCGTTTCCGCACCTAAGCGTGCCGTCGCAATCGCTTGGTTCGCGCCTTTACCTCCACCATATGCTTTCTGTGCTTCTTCAACATGCAACGTTTCGCCAGGTTTCGCATAACGCTCTACCGTCAAGAACTGGTCTACATTCGTCGAACCTAAGACGACCACTTTGTTTGTCATATCTATCCCTCCATCGTCATCCAAGCTTACTTGATTACCTTTACTTTAACACATTTCGTTGTGCGATTACTTGATGAAGACTGTCACAGCAGCTGCGACAACGATGAGGACGAGACCTATCACCGTCACGACCATCTCTTTGCCTGTCTTACGTTGATTCAACATGTAAATACCTGAAAGTGTGGCAAGGACTACTGAAGTTTGTGACAAGATGAATCCAGTTGCTAGTCCATTCATTTCTTTCTGAGCTGAGATGAGATAGGTTAACGCACCAAAGGCGAAGAAGAATCCTGAAATGATTTGAAGCCATGTGACTTTATCTTTGAATGGATTCCCTTTTTTCTTCATCGTGATGAGTCCATAAATGACTGCCACTAATACCATGCCGATTGCTTGTGGTAAAAAGGCTGTCTGACCGCCTACGGATGAAGCTTGTGGCGCTGCAGAATAAGCCCAGTAACCAATTTCACCAATTAATAATAAAATGACTGCTGTACGGAGATTTTTACTATTAGCAGCTTGACCATTCTCACTCCAAACGGTCATCCAAGCACCGATGAGGATGACGAATAAAGCGATAAAGCCGATAATCTTGTGAGACACACCTGGCCAATCACCTAGAGCAATGACACCCCAAAGTGATGCACCAAGGAGCTGGAATGCAGTCGTAATCGGCATCGCACGAGATGAACCGATATATTCAAAGGATTTGAAAGTAATAATCTGACCAAAGCCCCAACCTGCACCGGATATAATAGATAAGACGAGATCCATACCTGTTGGAAAGCCATTGGATGAGAACGCCGCAAATACTGCCGCGAAGATGAGCGTACCAATCGTTGCGCCGATAATTTGATTGACGGGACGACCGCCAAATTTAGAAGCCACCGTTGGGAAGAGCCCCCAACCGAGTAAAGGTCCGAGACCTATAAGTATAGCTACAATTTCCAAATCTTACACCTCTATCATTAAATTTATTTATATCTCGTAAATGACATAAGCGTTTGAAACGTGAGTGCGATGTATCAGTCGTCACATCTTATTCTTAGGTGACATCGTGCTCCACGTGTCATTTCAATTCCCCACACCGTATTTTATCACGGAGATTTATCCGAGAGAAAACACTTCACCTTGTGTCAGTGGGACAAATAAATGACTACTCTCGAGAAGGGTAAAAGGAAAGTTAAAGTAGTATTATTACTGAATCAAAAGTATGCGCCTCGTGAAATCTGATAAACTGAAGTTAAAGGGGGATGCACAATGAAACGCTTTGATGCACACTTTCACATTATTGATTACGACTATGAGATTCAAGAGAATAACGGCTATTGGCCACCACAATATGATATCGAGGAGTACCGCTCGGCCACTAGCGACCTTGAAATTGCTGGAGGTGCCATTGTTTCTGGTTCTTTCCAAGGCTTTGACCAAGATTACTTAATCGACGCTTTAGAACACTTAGGACCTCGCTTCGTTGGTGTGACGCAACTACCCATGTCTACTACAGACGAAGAAATTATACGACTTAACGAACAAGGCGTACGTGCCTTACGTTTCAACGTTAAACGCGGGGGATCAGAATCTCTGGAGAACTTGGAATACTTCGCACAACGTGTGTATGACCTTGTCGGATGGCATAGTGAGTTATATATCGATTCACAACAGTTACCCGATATTTCCCCGGTAATACATCGTTTGCCTGCAATTTCTATTGATCATCTCGGCTTATCCGAGGAAGTTCTACCTCATTTACTTGATGCGGTAGATCATGGCGTACGCGTGAAAGCAACAGGCTTTAGTCGAGTTGATCTTGATGTAGCTCAAGCGATGCGTCAAATTTATGAAGTGAATCCAGATGCGTTAATGTTTGGAACAGATTTACCTTCTACTCGCGCGCCTCGCCCATTTAGTGTAGAAGATGTCCATTTGATTGAGGACACCTTCGATGCACAGGCATGTGGCAAGATTTTCTGGGAAAACGCACATGAATGGTATCGAATTGGAAGATAGCTCTGTCTCGTTTGGATACGCATCTGGGTATAAATCATAACTTGTATAATGGCGTCTCTGTTTAGCAGAACTTTCACAAACCACACAAACGCAAAGCACCTCCGCTAGTAATGAATCATACCAACGGAGGTGTTTTTATAGTTTAGACGCGATCTTATTTTTGATCTAACTTGAGCGCTTTATCTGTTTCTTTACGGATTTTCTTCATTAATTCGTGATCGTTAATGAGAGATTCACCGTAAGATGGAATCATTTTCTTGATCTTAGGTTCCCAATCTTTAGCGTACTCTGGGAAGTTCTTCTCTAGTACTTCAAGCGCTACAGATACTGAAGTTGAAGCCCCTGGTGATTCACCTAATAAAGCGATAACAGAGTGGTCTTCTGAGTTAACAACTTCTGTACCGAATTGGATAAATCCACGACCTTCTTCTTTCGTATCTTTGATAACTTGAACACGTTTACCAGCAATGTGTAAGTCCCAATCTTCGTCTTTCGCATCTGGGATGAAACGACGTAATTCTCTCATGCGGTCTTCTTTCTTCTGAAGTACTTGTTGCACAGAGTATTTAAGCAATGGAACGTTCTTCACTGCTGAAGCTAATAAAGTGATAAAGTTGTTTGGTTTCACTGATTTGAATAAGTCTAAGTTTGAACCATTTTTTAAGAATTTAGGGCCGATTGCCGCGAATGGTCCGAATAATAGACTCTTCTGACCGCCAAGATAACGTTTATCTAAGTGCGGTACTGTCATTGGTGGTGTGCCTGGTGGTTCTTTACCGTATACTTTCGCATCGTGTTGTTCAACCACTTCTGGTTTGCTACAAACTAAGAATGCACCGCTGATTGGGAAACCACCTAAGTGCTTGCTTTCTGGGATTCCTGTTTTTTGTAATAAAGGAATTGCCCAACCGCCGGCACCGATAAAGATGTAGTCAGCTGATTGAACTTCAACTTTGTTTGTTTCTAAGTTACGGATCTTAACTTCCCATTTACCATCGTTACGACGGTTGAAGTCAAGTACTTCGTGACGGTAATGTACATCTACTGCGTCACTGTTTTCTAAGTTATGTGCAAGTTGGCGAGTTAATTCACCGAAGTTCACGTCTGTACCGTGATCGATCTTACTTGCAGCAATTGGAGATGCTGAGTTACGATCTTTCATCATTAATGGAATCCATTTAGCGATTTGATCGTGATCTTCACTATATTCGATTGTTTCGAACATAGGGTGTTGTTTTAATGTTTCATAACGCTTTTTCAAGAAATTAACGTTGTTCACGCCTGCTACGAAACTTAAGTGTGGTAGCGGATGAATGAAGTCACGTGGGTCTTTAATCACGTTGTTCTTCACTAAGTGAGACCAGAATTGTTTAGAAATCTCGAATTGTTCGTTGATTTGTTTCGCTTTCTCAATATCAACTGAACCATCTGGTTGCTCCACTGTATAGTTTAATTCACATAAAGCAGCATGGCCTGTACCTGCGTTAGAGTCATCGTAAGAACTTTCTAAGCCAGGACGATCCATGCGTTCGTAAAGCTTAATATTCCAATTTGGTTCAACGTTTTTAAGTAAAGTACCAAATGTTGTACTTAACACGCCGGCACCAATGAGAATAACGTCTTTAGAGTTACTCATAGATATCCACCTTCCTGAAATTCGGACACTATCATCATCCAGCGAAACTACAAACGGGGTAGGCTGTTTGTGGAAACGCGAAGTCATGTCTCTCTTTCGCTGCAAAAAAATAGCGTTCCGATACAATATCTTTATTCAACTCTTTTACAATGTTGACGCTGATTATAATCGAGTTGCTTTCAGTTCTATTTTACTACTTTGTAGGATAGACTACAAAGGTTAAATTTATCATTTAGCGTCCAATAGAACTATTTTCATTTACCATTTTAAAGGATAACAATTCAAATGTAAACCTTAAGAATTATACCCTATTAAAATCGAGAACGACATTAAATTTAACACAACTCTTAACGAAATTTTTCGAATACTTTTGTTAGATGTCTCTATCTAAGTATGTTATAGTTTCTTTGTTAAAACATTAACCGTTGCGTACGAGACTCAAACATGCAACTTATAGAACCAGATTATTTTTTACAGAATATTTAAACATCAAGTGCTAGAAACGGATTAGACTAAAGGGAGTATTTTTAATGAAGAAAACGGACTTGATTGCACCGGAGCAATACAACATTGTCTCCGAGATTGAGCAATACGCCGAACAAGCTGACAAGAAAACGCTCATCTATCACGATGACGAGGGTCACCAAACGACCGTGACCTACGCGGAGCTCATCGCTGGCGCAAACCAATATGGCCACGTCTTTAAAGCGCACGGCCTCAAAAAAGGTGACAAGCTACTCATCCTCATGCCGCGCTCTATCGAGACCTACTATCTCTATATCGCTGCGTTGAAATTAGGTGTCATCGTCATTCCTGGATCTGAGATGCTACGCACGAAAGACTTGCAGTATCGCATCCAACATGGTGAAGTTACTGCGGTTGCTTCAGTCGATGTCGGCGCTGAACAATTCGAACGGGTTGACGGTATCGACCATGTGACGAAATTTATTATCGGTCAGCCGCGCGACCAGTGGATTGACCTTACCGGCGAAGCGCAAGACCAAAGTACCGAACTTGAAACGATTCCGACACATCGCGATGACGTTGCCTTTCTACCCTATACATCTGGAACGACTGGTAATCCGAAAGCCGTCATTCATACACATGGTTGGGGCTATGCTCACTTACAAATGGCACCGAAACACTGGCTATGTATCGAAGAAGATGATTTAGTGTGGGCGACAGCTGCACCGGGTTGGCAGAAATGGGTCTGGAGTCCTTTCTTATCTATTATGGGCACAGGCGCAACTGCTTTTATCTACAACGGTCGTTTCAACGCCGAAACGTATCTCAAGCTACTTCAAGACAACCGCATTAACGTGCTCTGCTGTACACCAACCGAATATCGTATCATGTCCAAGTTAGAGAATCTCACGGATTACGACCTCAGTCACTTGCACAGCGCGGTTTCTGCTGGTGAACCACTCAACCGTGAAGTGATTGATCAGTTCCGCGACAACTTCAATCTCTCTGTACGCGATGGTTACGGACAAACTGAAAGTACGTTACTCATCGGTTTCTTGAAAGAGACTGAGTTGAGACCTGGTGCGATGGGTAAAGCGATTCCTGGTAGTGAGACTTGTGTCGTTGATGATGACGGCAATCCTGTTCCACCAAATACAGTGGGCAATATCGCAGTGCCACTCGATTTACCTGCTCTCTTCCACGGTTATTACAAAGACCCTGAACGTACGAAAGCGCCTCAGCGTGGAGACTACTACATCACAGGTGACCAAGCCTATATGGACGAGGACGGTTACTTCTGGTTTGATGGTCGTAAAGACGATATCATCATCAGTTCAGGTTACACGATTGGACCTTTCGAGGTAGAGGATTCACTCATCAAACATCCTGACGTGAAAGAGTGTGCCGTTGTGGCAAGTCCACACGAGCTACGCGGTAATATCGTCAAAGCGTTTATCATTCCGCAAGACGGTGTAGCGCGTGACGACGCTACAGTTAAAAAGCTGCAGAATTACGTGAAGCAAGATGTCGCACCATATAAATATCCACGTGCCATCGAATTTGTCGATGACTTACCAAAGACCAATTCAGGTAAAATACGTCGTGTCGAACTCCGCGATTTAGAACAACGCCGTTATGACGAACAACATCGTTCTTAAATAGATTGAACCCCGCCATCATTGGAATGGCGGGGTATTTTATATTGAGTGCGACGAATTACAGCGAGCTTACTTGCCCGCTAACCTGCACAATCGCTGTCCTACTCATCAGCAACGTCACTGCCCTACTCATCAGCAACGTCGCTGCCCTACTCACTATCAAAAGTCACTTAACTGAGCTACTCATTTACAACTAGCGCCACTTAACTTCCACTACTCACTCACTTGAATCACGATCTTGCCTTTCGCATGACCTTGTTCAGAGTATTCTAGCGCGCCTTGTGTTTCGTTAAAGTGGAAGACTTTATCGACGATAGGTTTAATCTTGCCTTCTTCTACTAAAGACTTGATCTTTTTAAGTTGGTCACCGCTCGGATGCATAAAGAGGAACTCATAATTTGTGCCAGTCTGACGCGCCTTTTTATTCAGCTTACGAGACGCAAATTGGAAAAGTTTCTGCTTTGCCCAACCGAGCTTCATCTCGCGTGCCACACGTTCTGTTGGCATGCCAGAAATTGAGGCAACTGTTCCACCCTTTTTCAAAATAACGAAAGCTTGGTCTAAATTATCGCCGCCTAACGTATCAAAGACGCCATCATAATCGGATAAGACTTGAGAGAAATCGTGTTCTTTATAATTAACAATCTCGTCAGCACCTAACGACTTCACGAGTTCAACACCACGATCACTCACCGTGGTCGCAACGTGTAAATCCATCGCTTTCGCCAATTGAATAGCAAACGTACCGACGCCGCCTGACCCAGCTTGAATCAACACTTTCTGTCCGGCTTGTAAATGCATCATTTCATTCAACGCCTGATACGCCGTCAAACCTACAAGGGGAAGACTCGCCGCTTCTTCATAGCTCAATCCTTCAGGCATCGGCGCAATCTCACTCACATCAACCGCAATATATTCTGCAAACGTTCCAATCTTATCTTTACGTGGGCGACCATAAACGGTGTCACCAACTTGATATTGGTCCACATTAGAACCTACTGCCGTCACTACGCCTGAGAAATCATTTCCTAAGATAAGCGGAAAGTTAAATTTCAACAGCGGCTTCAACTTGTCATCACGAATCTTGAAATCAATCGGATTCACACTCGCCGCTTTAATCTTCACGCGCACTTCATTAAGCCCTACTTCTGGCATCGGCATGGTCTGTTCGTGCACAGGATTATTGCCGTATTTATCAATCACCATCGCTTGCATTGTTTCAGACATCTACGTCACCTCTTCTATATTTGAGTTATTCATATTATAGACGCACATGTCACTTTTAACCATTAATTTTAACTGTGGTCACATCCTCCACAGGTTGGTAAAAGGTCATCTCATCCGCTTCTAATAAATCTTCATTCATCTCAAGCTCGACAATTTGATTAGAGTAATAGTGCTTACAATACAACGTCCGTGTCGTCAGATTAATTACGGTTTGATACATCGTGTAGTGAATTTCTTCACCATCCGGACGCACAGCCCCTCTCGGAATGCTCACTGCATCTAATATTTTAAAAGCAGACCAGAATGTCGCAGATTCCGGCATATCTGTCACTAAATTGTGTTTCAAGTAAGCAGCACGGACAAAGCGCTCTGGAGAAGAGAATCCGCCTGGTAAACCTTGCGTACCACCCTCATTGCCATGCACATCAAAGATTTGATTGCCAAAGGTATTCGCCTCGGGTTTAGATGGCTTCAAGTGACTATAATTGCGTAAATTCTCATAATGCCACTCTAAACTTGGATTATTCGTTAGAACACCCACCGGATTGTCATTAATCTTTAACGCACCTTCAACAAACATCAATTCCACAGAACGTCCTGTCGCATCGGCAATGTGATAATGCAACGGTGGAACTTCGCCAAGATCATCAAGCTTGTATGCCACCACATTCACTTGATCAGCATTCGTCTCGAGTTCGGCGATATCTTTGTTGTAGCCTAAGACCCAGTTCAATACTTCACTAGGCGCAATATTAATCGCGCCTTCCACTACCTCTGTCGCATACGAACTATTTCCCCGGAAATATTGATTCGAAGCCGCAAGACCATGTTCATTCACCCCATCGCCAAAGATGAACCCGTCCATCTGACAACCTGTACCCATAAAGCCATATAACGTCTCACCTTGATAGTCGACACGCGATTCCCAGTAGTGACGACGTGGTGAAATCGCTGGCTGGCCTTCGAGATGATGCACGAAATCCATCGTACGCGCAAACAATACGTTATGATTCTGAGTCATTAGTGTTAAACCTGTACACATAGACATCTTTCCTTTCTAGAAAATGATTTGTGATAAATAGATGACCGCTACTACAGTAATGGCGCTTAGTAAAGTTGAGATAAAAACTAATTGTGCTGCAAGTTCTGGATAATTGTCATATTCTTGCGCAATCACTGAACTATTCACAGAAGTTGGCATAGCTGAAGCAATAAATAACGCTTGCGCAATTATGCCATGAAATCCTAACACGTAGATGATGCCGAGCGCGATGATGGGTCCGATAATCAAGCGAATAATAAATATAGAAATAAGCGGACGTCCATTTGAAAGTATATTTAAAGCGCGCAATTTGAGCACCTAGCAAGATTAACGCGATAGGAATCATCGCTTGAGCTAAGTAATTCAACGGTGTCCATGCAAACATCGGTATAGGTAGATTCGCATAGTTAAAGATGATGGCCAGAACTAATGCATACAGAATCGGCATCTTGAAATAGCCAAGCAACGCTTTTAACTTCCCTACCTGTACGGACTGAATCGCAAATATGCCATAAGTGAAAGTGAAGAGATTCTGCAACGTCAGGACGATGACTTGTGCTGACATCGCTAACGCGTCCCCTTTAAAGACGATATCGTTGACCGGCGCGCCATAGTTTCCGGAATTGAAGAACAGCACACTGTTATTAAGCGTGGTAGCCTTAGCTGAGTTGAGTTTTAATACCGCCGAGAGCACTTTTACAATGAGATAAAGCACTAGAACATAGAGTCCAAAGAAAACTGCAATATATAAGAGAAGGCTCGGATTCAGCGTCGTCTTGTAGAACTTCACAAAGATAAAGCCTGGCACAAAGACGTAAATATTGAGTTTCGCGAGCGTTCCTAAATGTAAATCGAACTTGATATGTAAGATGTAGCCCAAACCGATGAGTATGAATATCGGCACGAGAACCGTTACGAGTATTGAAACCATTGCCATATGCGGTCACCCCCTTTGTCATAACAAGAAAGCGCTTTAATGATTATCTATAATGATACGGGATATTGAACGGTTTGAATACCCATGTGAGTTTGAAAAACGTGGTAAATAAAGATTTATATAAAGCATGTAGGTGCGAGAGCTTTCCTGCAGAATTTGAATTCCTTTTAAACAAAGTCGCTTTAAACGTAAAAAAATCCGCTAACTCAAGTTTAAGACTCGAATTAGCGGATAAGATGAGACTAACAACTTATTTAATGTAGTTGTAAGAACCAGCTTGGCTTGCTGAGATTGTACGTGAAGTTACAACACCAGGGCCATGACCGTAGTTCATTTCTGAAACTTTAACTGAACCGTCATTGTTAACGTTCTCAACGTAAGCTACGTGACCAAAGCCACCTTGAGATGTTTGCATGATTGCACCTTGCTTAGGTGAGTTGTCTACAGTGTAGCCAGATTGAGCTGCTGCGTTAGCCCAGTTCTTAGCGTCGCCCCAAGTTGAACCGATCTTGCCACCTACTTTGTCATATACATAGTAAGTACATTGACCAGAAGTGTAAAGGTTTGAACCAGAACCAGATTTACCTGCGAATGCAGCGCCACCTTTGTTGCTTGAAGGTGCAGATTGAGTTGTTACTTTCACGTTGTTGCTAGAAGTGCTTTGTGTATTGTAAGTAGCACCTTTACCACCAGTAGTGTTGTTGTTAGTTGTGTAAGTTTGTGGTTGGTAGTTAGCGTTGTTATTTGTTGTATAGTTATAGCTGTAATTATTGTTATTAGTGTAATTGTAGCTGTAGTTATTGTTGTTTACATTATTGTAGTTATAGCTAGTTGCTTGTTGACCTTGAGTTTGTGGTGCTTGGCTTGGGCTCCAGTTACCTTGCCAAGTGTAGTGATAGTTACCTTGTTGGTCAATTGTGTAGTGATAGCTATATGACATTGGATCATTTGGATTATATCCATTATTTGTATTCTCCGCTGCGTCAGCGTCATGGTGTGCGAAAGCTAATGCCGCGATACCTGCAGAAGCGATTGATGCTGTAGCGATTTTTTTATTCATAATAAAATATCCTCCTAATGATTTCGTGAAATTTTGTTTCGTTTTTTGCTCTAACGTCTATATACAATAAGTGAACTTTTTGTTTTCTTAATTAACGACAAGTCACACTCTAACAAACATACAAGGGTTTGTGGGCGATGTTATTACTTTGTAATTGATACATAATAAAGTGGCGCGCTCTGTAATATTTCTGTCTTTTTCTGTAAAAGCTATAGTTACTGTCATGATGCATTTTTAGAAACCCTATCATTTCAAAAGCGTTTTCACTATGTAACATTTTTTCATTTGTTTTTTCCTTGTTGCAATACATTATCCCGTTTTTTATGTATATTTTTATGCTTTTTTCTATTTAAAATGACCCTCTAGCACTCACTTTGCGAACAGAATTTTCCACTTTTTCACTTCTATCTAATGTAAAAAAAGAGTGCCAACCGAAGTTGACACTCTGAAAACAATCCATTCATCTCAATGAGTGAATTTCTTATTTATCTTCTTTTTTACGTCTTCTACCAGCTAAGAATAATGCGCCAAGTGCAGCGAATAAGCTACCGAAGATTGTACCACTGTTATCAGTGTTACCAGTTTCTGGAAGAGCTTTCGCTTCAGATTTAGCATCGTCTTTCGCTTCAGCATGTTTCATAGAATCATCGTGACCTTGAGCCATATCAGAACCTTGAGTCATTGCTGGAGTAGAAGCGTGTTCAGTCATATCTCCTTTGTTCATGTCAGAACCATGGTTATCCATTGGAGCTTGACCATTATCATCTTTCTTAGGCATATCTCAGTTGTTACCGTTCATTTCTTTGTCCGTAACTGTTACTACAGTTGGAGTTGAAGTATGACCGTATTGATCTTTCTCAACAACTGTGACTTTGTCACCTGGTTTCAACTCTTTACCGTCTGGTAAGTCGATTGTGAAGTTACCGTCTTTATCAATTGTACCTGTCACTTTAGAACCGTCTGGTAATGTTACCTCTACAGTGTTACCTGGTGTACCTTTACCGTGTACTGTTTTGTCTCCACCGTGGATTGGATCTACAGTTGGTTGATGTGCTTCATTTGCAGTGTCGCCAACCGTTACTTTCGTTGGTGTTGAAGCGTGACCATGGTGGTCTTTTTCAACTAAAGTGATTTCGTCACCTGGTTTCAATGTTGTACCATCTGGTACTTTCACTGTGAAGTTACCGTTTTCATCAACTTCACCAGTTACTACTGTACCGCCTGGTAATGTTACTTCTACAGTATTACCTGGCGTACCTTTACCATGTACTGTTTTATCTCCAGCTGTTACTGGATCTACAGTTGGTTGGTGAGCTGTATTTGGATAATCTCCAACAGTTACTTCTGTCGCTGGTGATGTGTGACCATTGTGGTCTTTTTCAACTGCAGTTACTTTATCACCTGGTTTTAATGTAACGTCAGATGGAACATTAACAGTCCATTTACCATTGTCGTCTACAGTAGCTGTGCCAGTCTTATCACCTGGGAATGTCACTACAACAGTGTTTCCTGGTTGACCGTCATGACCGCTAACAGTCTTATCGCCTGCTGTTACGTTATCAACTTGTGGCATCTTAGTATTATCTTCAGCTGCTTTAGTTGTTACAGGAACGTTAACATGAGCAGTTGTGCCATCTGGGTACGTTACTGTTACTGGTACGTTGACTGTACCTTCAGTGTTACCGTCTGGTAATTCTGCACCTTCGTCAATTGTTACTTTTGGTGTACCTTTATCAGCTGGGTAGTCAGGAACAGTCACTGCATTCTTAACGTCATCTTCAGTAGTTGGTGTACCGTAATCTTTAGTGATTGGAGTAACTTCTGGTTCGTACGTATGTGCATCTGTAACTTTAACAGTTAATGAGTCTGCAGATACGTCTCTATCATTAACTACTAATACTGCAGTGCAGTGATCGCCGTCTTTAGCATCAGCTGGAATTTCAAATGTACCTGCATCTTCTCCTTCTTTCAATGAAGTGAAATCAGGTGTCTTCTTAACAACTTTACCTTTGCTATCTCTCCACTCAACGTGTGTTGGAAGTGGTGATAAGATCTTACCTTCAAGATCGATGTGAGCGACATCACCAGGAGCTGCTGGTTTGTCAGTGTTATTGAAATCTACGATTGAAATTTCAACATCTGTTCTTGGAATAACCGCAAAGTGTACGTTGTACCACATTGGATCCGCAACTAAGTTATGTGCTGGAATAGCTTGTGGTGTGAACAATGCGTTTGTATTTGGTGTTCTGAATTCTGGTGCAGTATAAGAAGAGTAAGCATTTTGGATAACGCCATCTTTATCCATTACATAACCGTAAAGGAAATTAACATCTAACGCATCTTTAGGGAAACGTAATGTGTAGTGACCATCTTCGTCTGTTTCACCATATACTGTAGCTGAGATATACTCAGGGTGATCTTCTAATAATTTCTTCGCTGCCTCAGCACGTTGACCATGATCTAAGCTTTGAACTTGATCTTTGTATGCTGCTGCACCTTCTTTAGTTAATGAAGACATAACTACTGTGTAACCTTGAGCGACTGGGTCACCTGGGTTACGGTTTGGACCTGTACCAGAGTTTTCTTCATCACCGTCACCAGTTTCTAACCATACACGACCTGAAACAGTGTTTTTCGCTTTTAAGTCAGTGTAAGGGTTAGTCATTGGCCCTTCTTCATCGTGAATCCACTCTTCTTTAGGACGTGTCATGTAATCATTTGTAGGTCTTACACCCATGAATACACCTGTACGTTGCATGTTTTTACCAATTAATGGGAATTGACCTAAGTTTAAGTGTGTTACAGAGTTTACGAAAGTACCTGGGATTAAACCATCAACTTGACGTAACATTGTAGCAGTGTTGCCGTTTGGAGTTTCGAAATCTTCAATCCATAAGCGGTAGTATTGACCGTCTGTTGCATTATATACGTGAGATTTACCATTCGCATCAATTTGAGGTTTACGTAAATCAAACGCATAGAAACCAGGACCAGCTGCACTACTATCACGATCAGTAATTTGATTTGTAGTGTAAGCTCTGAACGCTGGTGATACCCAACCGTCTTTATCAATCCATTGCATGTAAACTGCAGTACCTTCAGGAACTGTAGTTAAACGTGTACTTGTAGTACCTGGTGCACCGAAGTCTGACATGTACGCACGACCAGATAATGTATTCGCTGCGTTAGTAGTATCAACATCGTTTTTAACATAACCATTTTTGTAAGCATCTGCATCGATAATTTTCATGTTATCGTCGTCAGCTGTTGGCGCAGTTGCATTGACTGCATTCGCCATATCGTTGATTGCTTCTGAGTCTTCAGGTGCAGAACGGAATGATAAACCTTGAACTGCTGTTCTGTTTTGTGCGTTTGAGAAAGCTTTTAATAAAGCTGCTCTGAATGATTCAGGAGTGATGTTCTTCGCATCTAAACCTAAATTATTAACCACACGTTTCGCTTCTTTAGCAGAAACACCTGTAGCTTTAGCGTAGAATTCCTCAGCACTTGCTTTATCGTGTACGTTACCGATATTTGCGTATGGAGATGGATCTACTGAAGCTGCTTTCTTATCTGCAACAGTAGCTGGTTGTACTGCTTTAGATTCTTCTTTAGTAGCAACTTCTTCTTCAGTAGCTTGTGGCACTTCTGAAGTTGTCGCAGATTCAGTATCTACTTTCTTATCTTCAGATTTCGCTTCTTTCACTGAAGCATGTTCAGTTGTTTGAGCGCCTTCACTTTGAGCCGCTTCTTCTTGAGCTGGAGTTGCTTCTTCAACTTGTTCAGAATCTTGGGCTTTAGATTGTGAATCTTCTGAAACTGCATCTTCTTGAGTTGATGCTGCTTCTTCTTTGTCTGCTTGTGCTTGAGTTTCAGTGTCTGTTGATGCTTCCGCTTCTGTAGATGCCTTCACATCTTCAGTTTGAGCTGGTGTTGCTTGCTCTTCTGAAGCTTTAGCAGTTTGATCGTCTTTAGATGCTCCTGCTTCGTCTTGACCATCCACAGATACACTACTACTATCTTCTTCAGCAGCTTGCGCATCGTGTGAAGCTCCAAATAATAGTGTTGCACCTATTAAGATTGAAGCTGTCCCTACTGTGAATCGACGAATAGAGTATCTATTATTACGATTCGGTAGAAAATCTAATTTTGACTTAGATTTTTTGCTTTTCAAATTAACTACCCCCAATTTGTGATAATTCATAAGATGCTATCTTATTGACAAAAATAATATACCACGTAACTATGAGTTGGTCTACTTATTTTATAATTTAATAGAATGTTAAGAAACTCTTTATTTTTAATTCATCATTTCTTTTATAGTTTTACTATTGCAGTAGGTAATTAACTTGATACAGATTGAATTGAAGTAAGTTCTTTACTTAAATGAGTTTGTATTTAAATAGGATGATATTTTTAAAAACGCTTGCATCTTCTCCTGTTTTCGGAGTTTTAAGCGCACTAAATAGCAATATTTCACTCAAACATAACTTTATACAAACTTTCGCCTGTAAGTGAAAACGTACTTTATTTACTTTCTTATACTTATCTAAAATGTCTTTATGCCAATGGATTAAGAGTCACGAATTACATTAAATTCTTTCATGTGTTTCACCCTCTATAGTTCGTGAAAAATTTTATCGTGAAAATTTTGCATTACAGACAAAATTCAAGACTAACAAGATATGAGAAACCGTCTTTCTACTATATAAATAGTGAGCGATCACTCAATGATGCCCATATCAACTTTCAACCACACTAGTCAGTTACATTCACCGCTACATAAAATATAATCTCGCTAAAATAGCTTTGTTATAGGCTATAACGCTTGCACCGCCTTTATAGTATAATTGTTGATACACAATTCAATGGAGGACTATTAAGATGATTACAATTCATGAAATAACATCAATTATCGGTGGAGAACTTAAAGATTGTCGCGATGTGAATTGGCCAATCACTGATTTCGAAACTATGTTTGGCTACGTTCAAAGTAAACACACTGCTTACTTCTCAGCTAATAAAAAACGTGGTGCCGTGAACTAGGTCGAGCAAGACGCGCACCAGAGGGCAATGCGCTCATTAAACGTGACCATGCAGACGTTGGTTTGATTATCACAGAAGATTATGTCGATGACCTCGACCACCCTATTCCTCAACTCATCGTCAAAGATTCGGTTAAAGCTTTTAAACAACTCGCTATCCATATCCGCAATCAATACACGAATCCGCTCATCGCCATCACAGGTTCGATGGGTAAAAGTTCGACGCGGATGATTACGAGTAAGATGTTGCAGGATTATCAAGTGCTCGAGAATAGAGGGAATAACAACATCCGTGCCGCAATGTATTCAAACATGCTCAAATTGATTCAGAATCCAGATTTCGCAGTGATTGAAACGTCTCTCAATGCGATTAACTTCCGCGAAGATACAGCGGTCTACATGAAACCTGATATTGCCGTAGTCACTGGCGTCGGCGCTGCGCATTACAGTTCTTTCGACTCTATCGAACAGATTGCTGAAGTGAAGAGTCGTATCTTCCATGGACTCTCAGAAAATGGCGTCGCAATTATTAATAAAGACACGCTCTTCGTCGATAAACTCATCGATGTCGCACGTTCTAAGACGGACCGCGTCGTTACTTATAGTACGCAAGATGCTGCAAATTGCGATTTTGCAGTTGATAAGATCAATTACCAGAAAGGTTACACCGAAATCTCAGTAAACAATGACATGTTGAAAGGTCAGTTCCGACTCAATACCATTAGTAATGGCATGATTTCGAATACACTTGCCGCTTTATGTATCCTCAGTTTCTTAGATATTGATATTAAACCTAAACATCTCGAAACGTTTAAACCTTTTCCAAAGATACTGAACATGAAAGCCATCCAGACACCGACACATACAGCGACAATCATTGATGATACACACAACGCGTCACTCCCTGCGATGATTAACGCCATTGAAGCTTTCAACCCACAAACACCTTTCTTTACGGGAAATAAAGTTATCGCTCTCGGTAAGATTAACGACCTCGGAGATAAGAGTGAGGCTATCCATGCTCAACTCGCACCGATTCTGAGTGCTTCAAATGCCGACTACATCCTCGTTCTCGATGACGATTTCCGTGACGTCGTCGGTAAAGTGAAGGGTAAACACATGACTTGGTATCCAACTGCAGAACGTCTCAAGGAGGACCTATTGCAGCTTGCAAATGAAGATTCGTTAACGCTATTGAAGTCCTCGTCAGGTGGTACCACATTTCCAAAGATGGTTGAGCAATTACCTGAGGCCTTGCGTAAGTATCAAGGCCAGTACATGGATGACTATCTCTTTGACGCCTTTCGTAAAATAGGTCAAAGCTATATCGTCGTCGATAATGAAACACTTCAAGTGAAGAAAGAATATAATAGTAGAAACTCGCAAACTTTAGAAGGATTAGGGCCTCTATTGTATTATCTCGATGCCTTGAATAAACATGTGGAGAACCGCCCTATTCGTTTAGGTTCTTGGAGTACGAATGATGAGACTTACCACACAGGGTTAGCGCTCACCACACACACTTTAATCCAAGCGATGAATGATTCACCACATCCATCTATGATTTATGAGTTAGCCGATGCACTCTACAGTTCCTCTCGTGAACGTGATAAAGAAATTCATGCCTTACTTAACCAATATAATTTACCTATCAGCGTCTTCACTAATCTGACAGGACGTTATCGTGTCAATGAACGTCAATCGTTCTCAGTGCATGATTTGTATAACATTCTCAAACAAAGCGAAGGGTTGCTGTTTAAATATGGAAAGCATTTTATCCTTGGTAATAAATACAAGAGTGGTTTGATTAAAGGTGAGAAAGAGACTGTTATCTTCACGAATTACCGGGAAATTGAGATGCTGCACACGATGGTGAATCCTCCGAAAATCACGATTAAAGAACCGGTAGATATTGATGTCTCGATCATCATTCCTCTATATAATAGAGAGAAACGCATCGCGCGCTTACTTGAGAAACTTGCTCAACTTAATTATGACAAAGAGAAATTCGAGGTCATCGTAGTGGACGATCACTCTACAGATAGTTCCGTGCAAATGGCAAAATCTTATGCAGATCAGTTCTCACACTTGAAAGTAATTGAACTTGCGGCAAATAGTGGCGGTGCGTCGAAACCACGTAATGAGGGGGTCAAAGCCGCACGAGGTGAATGGCTGTTATTCGTCGATTCTGACGACTACATCACTGAAGATGCCTTGAAGGATGCTATGAAAGTGGCAACGGTGTCGGAGGATGAGATGATTTGTCTCCCATACTTTGTAACTAAAGATAAGACGCGTCCAATCAGTCGTTCAGCATTCTCAAACCTTCAAACGGTTACAGGCTTGAAATTTGAGGACACGAAATTGTTTAACTCATTGAATGTGATTGGGAAGCTGATTAAACGAGATTTAGTCTTGAAACATGAGATTACTTTCCCTGAAGATATCAGAGTGCGTGAAGATAACTGGTTCTTAATGCAATGTTATGCCATCGTGAACTCGATTGCGATCTTAGGCTATGAGAAGAATTACTATTACTACGAAGTTCAAGACGAGGTTGCGCTCACGAACAGTGGTACTCCTCCTAGAGATGCGGTAAAGATTTATCTCGCAGTTTATGATTTTATTATGAAACAGACTGATATTCCTTATTCCCGTAAAATTGACTTGTTGAGTATCTTCATGAATCGTTATGCTAAGATGATTCAACGTGGCGAATATGCGCCAATCCGTCTCTTTAAACATATGAAACTTGAACTGTTACGCATATTGCGAAACAAATATACTTCATCAGATGCATTGCACTTTATTGAAGAATTGTTTATTAATCATAGTGGAGAATGAGAGGGTTGTTGTAAGTCGTGGAGTGGTAGTGCTTCCGTTTGAAAGAGGATACACAAGCGAAGTACCGTGGCGTTTTGAGGGTTCCGTTTGTGTGAGAAAGTGCGAGCGGAAAACTGTAGCGTTGGGTGGTTCCGTTTGTGTAAGAAAGTAAGAGCGGAAAACTGTAGCGTTTAGTGGTTCGTTTTGTGTGTAGTAGTGCGAGCGGGATCTTAAAGTAGACTTTTGAGTATAATTGAATAACCAATTTGAATGAACATGTTCCTTTATGGATTTCGACTGAGCGTAGTCGAATAACGAAGGGACATGTTTTTATGTAATGGATGAATTTTATATTGATTGCCCTTTTACCCTTATGAAAAGTAAAAAAGCGACTAAGTCATTACGACTTAGCCACTTCATTTAAATATTATTGCTCGTCTTTAGAATTCTTACGACGACGGAATAGGAGTAAAGTACCTAGTCCTGCGAACAAGCTACCGAATACTGTAGTACGAGCTGCATCTGTTTCACCAGTTTCTGGTAATGCTTTCGCGTCGCTATGAGTAGTCGCATGAGATGGTTGTGCTTTCTCAGTTGAACTCATAGTATCTTGCGTTGCGTGTTGCTCTTGACCTACAGTTTCAGCACCGTTGTCCATTGTTTCGTGAGTTGTAGATGGAGTTTGAGCTGGAACTTCAGTGTTACCTTCTGTTTGCGCAGATGGTGAAGTTGGCGCTTTCTCTCCTTCAGTAGATGGGTGTTCTACATCACCTGTTGGGCAATTATTGTCAGTTGATGGCTTAGGTTGAGTTGGTTGTTCACCTTGGCCTTCATTGTGTGTAGATGGTGTTTCTGGTTGATCTACTGTCACTTTCACATTTGTTGTTTCTGTTGAGCCGTCTGGATAGTGCACTGTTACTGGGATATTAACCTCTGTGCCTGGTGTTGCATCCGTTGGTGGTGTAACTGTTACTTTTCCAGTATTCGGATCAACGTCTACTGTCCAACCTGCTGGTACGTCTTTCGGCCCTTCGAATTCTGTACCTGGTGGGATATTTTTATCCTTAGTTTGTGGCACTTCTACTGGTTTGCCTGGTTGTGTCTTAGCGTCGTCATAACCAGGGTCGTGTTGGCCAGCATCAGTTTCACTTGGATCCTTAGGTGTTACTGTTACTTTCGCGTTAGTAGTTTCTGTTGAGCCATCTGGATAATGTACAGTAACTGGAATGTTAACTTCTGTGCCTGGTGTTGCATTTGTCGGCGGGGTTACCGTGATTTTTCCTGTATTAGGGTCAACGTCTACTGTCCAACCTGACGGTACGTCTTTTGGTCCTTCAAACTCTGTACCTGGTGGAATGTTTTTATCCTTAGTTTGTGGCACTTCTACTGGTTTGCCCGGTTGTGTTTTAGCGTCATCATATCCTGGATCATGTTGACCAGCATCTGTTTCACTTGGATCTTTTGGCGTTACTGTGACTTTCGCATTTGGTGTATCAGTTGAACCATCTGGATAGTGTACTGTGATTGGAATATTAACCTCAGTACCTGGCGTTGCATCAGCTGGTGGTGTAACTGTCACTTTACCTGTATTCGGATCAACGTCAATTACCCAACCTGTTGGTACATCTTTCGGACCTTCGAATCTTGTACCTTCTGGAACGTCTTTATCTTTAGTTTGTGGTACTTCTACTGGTTTACCTGGTTGTGTCTTCGCATCATCATATCCTGGGTCGTGATGATCTGTATCAGCGTCTGCATCAGAATCGCTATCTGAGTCGGAATCGCTATCTGAATCTGAGTCACTATCTGAGTCTGAATCGGAGTCGCTATCTGAGTCGGAATCACTGTCCGAATCGGAATCACTGTCCGAATCTGAGTCGCTGTCTGAGTCGGAGTCACTGTCGGAATCTGAGTCGCTATCGGAATCAGAGTCACTATCTGAGTCGGAATCACTATCAGAATCTGAGTCGCTATCTGAGTCTGAGTCACTGTCGGAATCTGAGTCGCTGTCTGAATCAGAGTCACTGTCTGAGTCGGAATCAGAGTCACTATCTGAATCTGCGTCGCTATCCGAATCTGCGTCGCTATCTGAATCCGCATCGCTATCAGCGTCCGCATCCGATTCTTCAGGTTCGTCTACAATAACTTTCGCATTAACTTCATCAGTTGATCCGTCTGGATAATGTACAGTTACAGGAATTTCAATTTCAGTACCTGGTTGTACATCTTCAGGTGGCGTTACTGTTACTTCACCTGTATTAGGATCTACAGTTATAGTCCAGCCTTCTGGAACATCTTTAGGTCCTTCGAATGTAGTATCAGGTGGTAAATCTGTATCTCCTGTTTGTGGTACAGTAACAGGTTGTCCTGGTTGAGTATGTGCATCATTATAACCTGGGTTATTTTGACCTGCGTCCGTTTCACTTGGATCCTTAGGAATCACAGTTACTTTCGCATCATCAGTTGAGCCATCTGGATATTTAACTGTAACTGGAATGTTAATTTCAGTACCTGGATTTGCATCAGCAGGTGGCGTTACTGTTACTGTTCCTGTGTTTGGATCTACGTCTACTGTCCAACCTGGTGGTACATCTTTCGGTCCTTCAAATTGTGTACCTGGTGGTAAGTCTGAGTCTTTTGTTTGTGGTACTTCTACCGGTTGTCCTGGTTTCGTTGTTTTATCTTCGTAACCAGGGTCGTGCTCTTGAGCGTCCGGCGTTAATACAGTGACATTAGCGTTTGTTGTATCAGTTGAACCATCTGGATATTTCACTGTTACTGGGATACCAACTTTAGTACCAGGTTTAGCATCTTTAGGTGGCGTTACTGTTACTGTTCCTGTATTCGGATCTACATTCACAGTCCAACCATCAGGAATATCTTTAGGTCCTTCGAATTGTGTGCCCGGTGGTAAGTCTTTATCTTTTGTTTGTGGTACTTCCACTGGTTGACCTGGCTTAGTTGATTTATCTTCGTAGCCTGGGTCGTTTTCTTGCGCATCATTTGGCGTTACTGTTACTTTCGCATTCGTTGTCTCAGTTGAGCCATCCGGATATTTCACTGTTACTGGAATGTCGACACTTGTGTTTGGATCTACATCCGCTGGTGGTGTAACCGTTACTTTACCTGTATTTGGATCTACATCTACCGTCCAACCATCAGGTACATCTTTAGGGCCTTCGAATTGTGTGCCTGTTGGTAGATCTGTGTCACCTGTTTGTGGTACTTCCACTGGTTGACCTGGTTTTGTTGTTTTAGGATCATAACCTGGCTCGTTTGTTTGAGCATCTGTCGCGATAACAGTTATCTGAGCGTTTGCAGTATCAGTCGAACCATCTGGATACTTAACTGTTACTGGAACACGAGCTACATCTCCTGGCTTCGCATTTGCAGGTGGTGTCGCTGTTACTGTTCCTGTACTTGAGTTTATTTCGATTGTCCAACCTTCAGGTACATTACCTGAAACTTCAAATTGTGTACCACTAGGTATCGCTTTATCTGCTACTTGTGGTACGTCTACTGATTGGCCCGGTTTTGTAGTTTTAGGTGCATAACCAGGATAATATTTCTCAGCATCAGTAAGTTTCACTGTAACTCTAGCACGCACATTATCTATAGTACCATCAGGATAAATTACGTTTACTGGAACGAAGATGTATGAGTTTTCATCACTATCTAATGGTGGTGTGGCTGTAATTCTGCCTGTAGTAGGATCTACAGTAGCAGTCCAACCTGTTACTAAATTAGGTTCATCTATTTCATATCTAGTTCCTTCAGGTATATCCTTATCTTTTGTTTGATCTACTGAAACTGCTACACCTGGATTAGTAAATGAATCTTCATATCCTGGGTTATATTTTTGAGCGTCATTTGCAAGTACTGTAATACGTGCATTAGGACTATCTGTTGTTCCATCTGGATAAGTTACAAGAACTGTTACACCAATAGAAGTGTTTGGATTAATTATCTCAGGAGCAGTAGCAGTAATTTCACCGGTATGAGAATCTAAATCTATAGTCCAACCTTCTGGCATTTCGTAACCTGGAGCTATAGAATATACTGAGCCTTCTGGCATATTTGTATCATTTACCTGAGATGACTTAACAGTCTTACCTGGATAAGTGAAGACTTCATTATAGCCTGGATCATGTGAAAGTGTATCATTAGCAATTACATGTACACGTGCACTAGTTTCATTAGTACTATTATCTGGATAGAATACTCTGAGAATGATATCAGCATAATCTCCTGGGTTAGCTGATGCTGGAGGTGTAACAACTAGTTCACCTGTATGTTCATCAACTGTTGCTGTCCATGTACTTGGTAATTCTTTAATAGTGTATCTAGTTCCTTCAGGGACATTAGTATCTTTTGTTTGAGGAACTGTGACTGATACCGCTGGTGTCGTAGTTTTTTCTTCATATCCTGGATGATAAGTACGTGAATCATCAAATAATACTTTTACTCGAGGTGATAACGTTCTACTTTTAGATCCATCAGGATAAGTTACTATGACTTTAATAGGATAACTTTTATTTTGTTGTGCATTTAATGGAGGCGTAACAGTAATAGTACCTGTTTCTTGATCTATCGTTCCTGTCCATCCAGAAGGTAAACCATTTTTTGCAAATTCGTATTCAGAACCATCTGGCATATCATTATCACCAGTTTGTTCTAAATCTACTGCAACACCCGGTCTAGTAGTGGTGTTTCCATAACCTGGATTATGTGCTTCAGCATCTGTTACATTAACATGAATAGGAGCATCGACAACTGTATCATCAGCTTCTCTAAACCCAGCATAACCACGTACAGCTACTGGATTTTGATTTTGCTCATCACTATATTTTTTAAGTGCTTCAAATAACACAGCTTGCTTAATTTCTTTCGCAGACGCTTTTGTAGTATCGATGTTCAACGCATCAATAGCTTGTTCTGCTTCCTCGCTTGATACACCCGTAGTCTTCGCATAGTAATCTACAGCTGAAGTACGGTCTTCAACTTTATTGATATCAGCATGTGTATCTTGAGTTTCTACTTTATTATTAGAAGATTGTGTTATTTCTTTATTACTCTCAACAGATTGAGCTGCCTCTTCTGTTTGAACTTGATCTGTTTCATTAGAAGTTTCTTCTGTATATTGATCTTCTTTCTGTTGTGTAGATAGGTCTACTTGAGATGAAGAAGTATCATCGTTAGATGCTTTCGTTTCATGTTGAGAAGGTTGTTCAGATTGAACATCAGTCGCTTCTTCTTGAATTTGATCATCTTGAACTGATTGCTCAGTTGAGGATGCTTCATCAGTCGCTTGAGATGCTTCTGTTTCTGTTGCTTGCGTGTCGTGTGACGTTGTATCAGTTGTTTCAGGGTTAGATACCGCTTCAGCCTCAGTTGATTCCTTAACAGAACCTTCACCCTTATCATTATTACCTACTGAATGACTGCTGTTCGTCTCAGTATCTTCAGCAGCTTTGGCGTCACTGTTTGCACCAAAGATAAGAGTGGCACCAATTAAGATTGATGCAGTCCCTACAGTGAAACGACGAATAGAGTATTTGTTCTGTCTATTCGGTAGGAAATCTAATCTCCCTTTTCTCTTCTTGTTTCTCAAAGAATGATCCTCCCTATAGTATAAAATGTGTTATTTCTTGAAGTCATTATCTGACGCCTTAACTATACCACACAACTATAGTTGACACTATTCAATTTTATTTTTATTAATTTTTGTAGTTATTTATATAGTTTTAATACTTTGTCGCTTATATATAAGGTGCATAAACGTTTATTTTACTTTAATGAAATCTTAATTAGAGTAGAATTAACTTTAATAGTAACTAGCAATTAATAATCATAATTATGTAGCCTAATTGAGAATTTCACCGATTATACGCATGTTTATTGAGAAAATGCGCATAAAGAAATAAAGCATATCTTGTGCTTTTAGAAGTGAATGAAAACTTATTTTAATAATTATTATTGATAATCTCATTTATTATAGTAGCGACGAACTTGTAATCCTTAATATCTTGCTATTGTTCCTAAAATGTCTCGTAAAAAATTTTCGTAAATTTTTCACAAATGCACTTTAACAAGCTTTTGGCATAGCAAAAACCCACAATCCTAACCATCAGTCAGAATTGTGGGTCCAACACAAAAAATATTATTTATCGCGAGGATCTTGGACGTGTAAATCGTCACCTTTCTCTTGCAAGTCTTCTTTCATATCCTCACTTGTATGTTCTTTACCGAAACGTGCTTCTTGATGTTCGTTACTATTGGCTTCAGTAAATCCAGTTCCAGTACGTTCTGAAGAGTTACCTTCTGATTTCGTAGTTCCAAACTGTGTTGGTTCTTTCTGTTCTTCATTAGCTTCTGTGAAATCGGGGCGTCCATCATGTTGATGATCATCGTGACCACTATATTGTTTACCTGCTTCTTCATGATAGACACTATCTTGGTTCTCTCTATGCATATCATCTTGGTGATGGTTCTTCGGCTTTCTCACTAAAAGCATGATACCTGCAATTAAGAAGAGAATAGTACAAATCCAATTTGAGAAGAATGCAATAATACCTGCAATAATGAGTAATACGCCTGCAGCAATACGATGCTTCTTAATCAAGAAGACTGCAATTAGGGCTAAGATAGTTATAATAATTGAAACTACTATACCTGTAGTCATCATCGCCCCCATATGTTCAGCGCCTTGTCGTGCTTGTTCAGGGCTTTGATCTGATTTCAGAGCATCAGTATCCACTTTGTCAGGATTAAAGAGTGGTTTTGAAGCTGCAAATAATATAATACCAAGTATTCCAAATACAATACCTATCCATGAAAGGACTTTTTCTGCTGTTCTTTTCATAAATATGTAACCTCCTTTTCTATCTCTATCCCCTATTTAAAAGTAATTAATCTCTAATTTCAAATATTAATAAAATATTTGTTGTTGCCATTAGATTAATTTTTATATTTATCAAATATATGTTGTGGAATATGACAATAGTCGTTAGGATGACGGTCTAAGTAGTCTTGATGCTCGTCTACACTCGGAATATAATTGGTTAGCGGTAAGACTTCTGTCGCAATCAGATGATGATCTTCAAACTGATCAATAAAGTCTTGTGCCTCGCTAAGGTGTGCTTTCGATTCACTATAGAAACCTGTGCGATATTTCAATCCTACATCCTCACCTTGCTGATTCACGCTATAAGGGTCAATAATTTCAAATAGATATTCCATTAACTGTGTCACAGTCACCTCATTAGGCTCGAAAGTAACTTTCACCGCTTCAGCATAACCATCGTACTCACCGTCGAGCGTAGAAGTCGTTCCGTTCACCCGTCCCGCTTCTGTATCTTTAACTCCCGGGACAACTTTCATGAAAGCTTGCACGCCCCATAAACAGCCGCCTGCTAAATATGCTGTTTCCATCTTATCTCCTCCCCTTGTTTTTCTAGTATCTTTAATAGTTAGTCAAAGCTTACCATTATCAATTTTATTGTCAAAGGCAGATGAGTTATTTGCAAAAGCAAATGGAGTAGTGAACAAATTATAAGTCTACACAAGTAAAATTTTTGTATTTTTAATAAAAATCTCGTTATACTTATGGTAGAAAAAGGCTGCGTGAATAGGCACAATTACTGGCGGTCCCAATACTTATTGGGAGGATTGATAACGCATGTCTGAACAAGAGCATTTCGACATAGCACTCGATCCTAAAGAACTCAACATTGACTGGGATAAGGCCACAGTTGATGAAGAGGAGTTACTCGAAGCAGGTTACCCTCTGGCCTTACTCGTCAATTGGATCGAGAACAATATCATTGCACCTTTCTCTGTTGAAAACAGTAAACGCCATTTCTACACTAAAGAAGTGTTTAAGGCGACTGTTTATCATGTCATGAGCCAAAAAGCTCAAGACGATGATAAGAAAGTAATGGACTAGTCTTTGGCTAGTCCATCTTTCTTATTTATAAGACACCCCGCATATTCATTTTTACAAAAATAAGACGGCTTACCCTCTAAAATCGTTTGTACCGCAGAAAATAAAATTTCCTCATCAACTTCCCTATGCAATATAAAAAAGCTCCTACACGAAATCACTTCGTATAGGAACTTAATTAACCTTTAAGACGTATGAGTATTTGGGTTCGTATAACGATAACGTCTTTGTACATAATAGTAGAGACACATAGCTAAGAGTACGACGATAGCAATCGTAATATAGAGCCAACGATATCCAATGGCTGAAATAACGAAACCTAAGACGAACGGACCGATACCTGAGCCTAAGTCTAAACAAATAAAGAATGTCGATGTTGCTAAGCCCATCTTATCTGCTGGTGATTGTTGAATCGCAATCGTCTGACTGCTAGGAACGAGCGTACCGTAACCTAAGCCGACAAAGATGAAAGAGAGAATAATCAACCACGTATTCACTGAACCTGCTAGCGTAATGAGTCCAAGCGCAAAGAGGATAAACGTTGGGAACATGATGAAATTCGCCCCTTTGTGGTCGAATATTTTACCAGTGAATGGACGAGAAATAAATGAAATCACCGCGTAGAAGATAAAGAATAAACTAGATGCAGTGACGAGATCCATCGTCTCCGCAAAACTTTTAATATAGGAAAGAATACTTGAGTAACAGATACCTATAATAAAGATAACGATTGAAATCGGTAATGCTTCTGGTTGAAGGAAAGCTTTCCAACCTTTAGGCTGATTCTGTTTATCGTTTGAACGCACAACTGGAATGCGTCTAATGAATAAGGATAGGATAAAGGCAATAACGATAAAGATGAGACCAAATAGGAAGATATGTTGGAAACTTGCTTGTTGAGAGATGAGTATCCCTACAAATGGTCCGATAGCTGATGCGAGAATATTACTTAATGAGTAATAACCAATGCCTTCCCCTTTACGAGAGGCTGGCACAACTTTAGATGCCATAGAACTTGTTGCGTTAGATCCGATACCGAATGCGAGGCCATGGATGAAACGTACGACATAAAGTATGACGAGTGTCGCTGAGATGTAGTAGAGTGCCACGGCAACGAACGAGAAGACTACACCAAAGAGCAGCATGTATTTCAGTTGAATCGAGTCGATGAAACGTCCGACAACTAGCCGACCAAAGAGCATGCCGATAATAAAGATTCCTGCTGCTAGTCCACCGAGACTCTCACTCGTATGGAACGCATGTATCGTATAGGATGTCACCGTTACGAATAACGCGAAGTGAACCATATACATTAGAAAGTTCACGACAGTGACGTTGATAAAGTCACGCGTCCATAAAGGCTCTTGTACTTGAGATTTATGAGCCATTTCTTTCACCTCACTATGAGTTAATCGTTGTGTACTTTAAATTGATTCACACATATTATTTATACTGTTTGTTTAAGTTAAAACGTGCCGTGCTACTTAATGTTTGAAGTATAGATTATGAGTTTAAAATCACCCATTATACTTATAGGTAAAAAGTAATACACAGTTATTCAATAAGTGAGCGTATTGAAGAAGAATAATAGAAGTTTGATTTGAAATTATGTTTAAAACCCACACAATTGAGCAATAGTTACTAATGAGAAAGGCTCACCTTTCTTCATTCCTTAATTAACGACAATGTAGAAGATCAATCTTAGGATTGTTTGCTCTGTGGAGAGGCTTGCTTTTTAGCGAGTCTCTCCGGGGCAAGCCTCTCCGCTAATTTATTAGTGAGGAGGCTGATACATTGGCAAAATTTGAAGAAAATGACATCCAAATTGATCCAAAAGAGATTGATTTGGATTGGAGTCAGCTGATAACTGACGAACAAGAGATGTTAGAAGCTGGCTACCCACTTGAGCTTATCGCTCATTGGGTCGACAACAACATCCTTGAGCCTTTCTCAGTCGATAATCAGCGCCAATTCTACACACAAGATGTGTTTAAGGCGACTGTTTATCAAGCTATGGAACAACAATCCGTAGCTGATAATAAAGAAGTTATGGACTAATTTGTCCATAACTTCTCCCTTTTTAATTATTGAAATAAATCTTGAAACACTGATAAAGAGCGTTTCACTGTCTCGATGTATTGTTCTTTCACTAAAGGTTGCTCGTTAAAGTACTCTAATATATGTTCCGGTACGGTTTTTGGGAAAATTAACATCTTGTTCTACGTAGTCTGCAAGCTTTCCTAATGGCGTGTCATCTCCCACGAAACTTTGTAAAAATTCGTAAAAACTCATGACTTCACCTCAAAATCTTACAGCTGTCAAATTCGAATCCTGTTGCGAAGATAAAGTTTATTATTCCTTTCGCCAAACTCGGAATTCGTTTCCGCTTGTAATTCCTTATTTCCATTTTAACAGACAACTAATTGTATTGTTAATAGTGACATTGTTACATTTTATTGTACGACAGATTTTTATAGTTTATTAAAAAAATCATGTAAAGTCTATTGACTTTAACTAAGTTGTATGTCCAAAAATGGTTTATGCTTACTCTTATTTCATCATCTACTAGTGTAACATTAAAAAGAGTTGTTTTTATACCTAGTTTCATAATTTTATTGAAAATACTTTTCTCTCCTATGTAATAGATTTTCAACTTTCGTATGGATGTTGCGGTATGCCCCTTTATTACCTCTATTTATAATTTCTCTTGCGATGTGATTCTAATATCTAACTTCGTTCAATTTATCTATACTAATGAAGAAAAAATCTTGAACTGCCTCTTTAAACCCTTTTTCTAATTAAACCTCTCTCTATCCTTTCATAAAGCAGTGACGAATTCAAAATATAGATTTGGAATTTACAATTTCCTAAAATTCCGCGCGCTCGCTTCAAATTTTTGAAATTTGAAGCGAGCGCATTTTTCATGCCCTTTTTATTTCTTTCTAATCTTTATAACTCCTTCTATTGAAAAAGCTGAATAATGATGTCTCCTGCTAAAGCAGTCGACATCTAGAGGCTAACAAAAAGAAAGGAGGGTTAGGAAGATGTTGTATTTACACATAAAGGAGATGCTTAATAGAAAACAACAGTCCATTCAGACTTTAGTTAAGATTTACGAGCAGCATGAAGATAGTTCTACTTCTTGTGAAATGCGTAAATTAGAGATGCTTTTTCAACAAGTTTATGCAGAATTACTTAACACAACAACAGCAAACGAACTCAAATTTGTAGCATCCACACCACAAGAACTAATGGAATGGTTCGTCATTCAGCACTATTATTACGAAACATTCTGACACATACGCCACATAACGTCGCTACAAAGATATTTAAATTTCTACAAACGAACGTCGAGCCTAACATTTTAATATTTTATTGTTTTCAAACTTTATTCTAAACGACCTTAACTGTCTAAGGTCGTTTTTTATAATGAATTTATAGAGGTTAAGAGGTGGTTATCATCGAACAGTCATACCGTTTACTTGAAATTTATACGAAATTACTTAATCACGACACAGTAAATACGGCAATGCTTGCTGAAGAATTCAAAGTTGATCGCCGTACAATTCAACGTGATATCAGCAATATTAAACATTACTTCTATGAGAAAAGTCTCATCAATGAACTCGATTATGAAATTAAATTTAACTTTAATGCGAATAGTTATTTTATCAAAAATAAAACTGACCTCTCACTAAATAATTTAGAAACGGTCAGCTATGAAATGACACATCAAACTCATAAATTATTGAAACAAACCTATCGTACACAGGTTGTTTCACAAGATTCACACCACGTGAAGGTCGAAATTAAACTTTCACCTATTGATGCAATTAATCTTTGCTTCCAACACCGTAAATCTCTAAGACTGATTGCACCTGAATCACTCTATGCACAATTCGTCACAGAGCTCATCAAGCTTGAAATGATTTACTTAAAAAACAAAATTTAATCATTGCTAGAAGGATGAACACTGGATTAGAGATTCAGTGTCGTCCTTCTTCTATTGTAACTATCTTAGATACCTCAACATTATTATAGAAAAAGGAGTTAGAAAATATGAAAAAGAGAATAATTTCAACACTCAGTATTACCGCCCTACTACTTGCTGGATGCCAAGGACATGATAGTCATGAGGATGATTCAAAGGACAAGAAACAAACATCTAGCAGTAAATCTACCTCATCTTCAGATAGTAAAAAGTCCTCTGAAGATAAGTCAAAATCCGAAGATAAAAAGATGAAAGAAGTCACATTCGAAGATTTATTTAAAGATGGTAAGGGGCATATGCTATACGATATCAAAGCGAAGTCCTATCACGTTAATGAGTCAGTAGATTTTGACAATATTGAAGACGAAAATAATAGCTTGGAAAATATGTATTACGTTAAAGATAACAAAGGCCTTGAATATAATGTTGATTTCAACAAAGATGATTCCTATACTTTTAAAAACTTCACGAAATACGATACAGATACGCAGAAATCTAAAGTAGAGAAAATTGAAAAACGTCAATTGAATGACCGACTACTTAATGAAGATAAGGGTAAAGTTAATTATCATGCTGATTTGTCGCCTTTCTATCGCTTCAATTACGTTAAAGAGGGCAAATTTGATGGCGTATCCTATCTATTTTCAAAACACGACCTTAAAAAGAAAGACGAATTTGATATTGATGAGCCTAAAAAATGGATGGAAACTCACACCACAGATAAAGACTTAGAACAGTATAAAAAAGACGCTCAAAAGAATTATAGACCATCCTATAACATGGCCATCAAACCCTTTGAATACAAAGGGAAGATGTATGCAGGGTTGGCTGAGGGGACTGACCTCGACAACGGCGTTGATAAGCAGCAAGCAATGCCAGAAGTGCTCATTACTGAAGTACCAAAAAATACAAAAATAGTCGTAAATAAAGATCATAAGGATAAAAACACAACCGTCCTTGACTACAGAAAAAGCGATGATGGTTCTAGAGAAGCCAAAGAGAAAAAAGACAAAGAAGAGCGTGACTTAGATAATATTTAATAAAGGGGGAACACCTATATGAAGAAATTAGCTAAAAATTTATCGCTTTTCATTGCTTTTGCTTTATTCGTGACCATGTTAAGTGGGTGTGGGAAAAGCATCAAAAATAAAAAGGAAGTGACAATCAGGGATATTATTAATGATTCTGAGACTCATTTTGTCTACGTAAGACAAGAAGATTATGATGATAAAAGATCTCAAGAAGTTTATAGAGGATTTTTAACTAAAAATGGAAAAGTAAAACCTATTAGATTCAAAAAACCTGCTGAAGTATACAAACTTTCACGTACTAAGGGTGAAGATATTGAAAAGAAATTCAAACTAGACCCCTCTAAAGAAGATGGATACAATCAATGGAAAAAAGTTCGTTCTTATGGAGAAATAGTCGATGAAAATAACAATCCACTTATGACATGCATTTTCTCATCCAAAGAAACTAAAAAAAGTTTTAAAAGTGGATCTTTATATCCTAATCTCGCTAGCGACGAGTGTTTATTTTACTACTCTAGAGCGCAAGTTATTCCACCTCAAGGTACAGGAAACAATAATATGTCCTTAGGGAAACTTAGTACAAGTTTTAATAAGTTAATTGATACTAGAGCGCGCACCAGAGATGAAGACCCAGAACTCATACGTAGAGATAATGAAGATTTCGGTAAAAGTTTTAATGTTGTATTACCTAAGAAAGTTAAAAAAATTAAAGATTTGGATCCCGACGACAAAGATGTTGTCACGTCTGAATTTGAGCACGGATTCTTGGAATAAGACAACAATTATTATCTACTGATTAAGGAGTTTTTATATGAAAAAGTTAGTTGAAAATATATCACTCCTTATTGCTTTCACTTTACTTATAAGTATAATGAGTGGTTGCGAAAAAAGTGTAAAACACAAAGATGAAGTATCTATTAAAGATATAATTGAGGATAAAGAAATGCATTTTATATACGTTACTCACGCTCATAATCATAGTGATCAAACAGACTATGGATATTTAACTAAAAATGGTAAAATAAAACGTCTATACTTTGACCATCCTATAGAAACATCTGAAGTTATAAAAACTAAACCTAAAGATATTGAAAAAAAGTTTGATATAAAAAAGGACGATGGTGTTCAAAGATATAAAAACTGGACTAAAGTAAAATCTTATGGGAGGGTAGTTGATCCAGATGGAAACCCAGTAACAACTACCTTATTTTCTAAAAAAATAACGAAAAAATCTTTTGAAAATGAAGGCACTAAAGGACCAATAAATAATGAGTTCAATATGATATTCCAATATGAATTTACGAATGTAGAAACACATCAAGAATCAGATAAGAAAAAGGTTAACATTGGTTCCTTTAGTATGAGACCTGATAAGGAAATTAAAACAAAAGCAAAAATTTTAAACAAAGATGAAGATGAGATATACAAGGATTTCGACATAAAAGAAAGAAGTTATACTATTTATAACGTTGTGCTACCTAAAAACGTGAAAAAGCTCAAAGACTTAGATCCAGACGACAAAGATGTACTCACTACAAAATATGGAGATAATATGACGTACTAACAAAATGAAAAACACTTAAAATTAGAGACTCTTTCATAACTTACTCTTGTTATGAAGGAGCCTCTCTTTTTGACTTATACATATAACACTTTCAGAACGACTACCACAGTACTTTTATCAAAAAATAAGACACCCGGCTGTCTCTTAAATTAAGAAATTGTCCCCCACATACTTCCCATTTGGTCAGTATTGCGATTCCATGTGCGAATTGGTAAGTAGCGACGACCACCATTAGAATCGTAACCTAGCCATACGTAACCATCTTGTTTCATAACCTCATCGTAATGAATTGTTTGACCTGCTTCTAAAGTACCACCACGTGGCATATTAATAAATGGGCCTGTTTTACGCGTAATAATAGAAGTATTTGGAGTAAATGACGCATGTTCTTCTTTATATAGCGTGCCGTATTGATTTTCTTGGAAGCCAGGATGTGAAGTACTAGAGCTACCGCCACTCTGACCTCCGTTACCATAACCTAATGATTGTAAGAACGGTAACGGGTTCTCAGCTGTTTCGTTACTTGGATAGCCATTCATACGTTGGAAGTGTAAATGTGGCCCCGTAGACGCACCTGTATTACCTGAATAACCGATAATTTGACCTGTCTGAATTGTTTGGCCTGCTGCTACGTTGAAACCACTAAGATGCATGTAGAATTGTGAATGTTGACCGTCTGGTTCTTGAACAGTAATCGTGTTACCGCCACCCATTTGGTCCCAACCTGCATACTGAACTGTACCTCCAGTAATCGCACGGACTGGTGTACCTTGTGGCATCGGTAAATCCACGCCATAGTGCATACCATTGTTATTCGGTAGAGGGTAACTACCAAAGCCGTATGAAACGTTATACGCATTTAACCATTCTGCTGAACCATAACTTGGCATCGCGAAGAAAGTTGTTTCAGGTGTGCTTTCTTGAGTATTTGTCTCATTTTCTGTCACTTCGTCTTGAGGTTGTTGTGTGGCTTGGGTTGCTGCTTGATCAGAACCTTCAACGTTGATATCTTCATCTGTTGGTGTTACTTCTTCGTTCTCTTGGTTAGACTGCGCGCTGTCTTCTGTACCTTGTCGCCCTTTATCTTGTTGGTATGTATAAATTTCATTTTCTGAAGACGCGTTATTTGTATTAGCATTTGTTTCTGCTTCTGCCTCTACATTTTGCTCGTCTGACGCTAACGTTTCTGAAAGATCTTGTTTACCTTCACCACTATCAGTTTCAGCTTGTCGCGGTTCTTCTTGAGTCTTCACCGCTTCTTCTTGTTGGCTAGCAGTTGTATCAGCTGCTTCATGATTTTGAACTCCATCTTGTGGTCCCTCTGCCTGTTCCTCTCCTTGGGTGTCAGCTGTCTGTTCCACTTGTTCTGCATTGTCTACTTCTGCTGCTTCAGCGACGTCACTATCGCCCATATGTATCCATAAACATGTTCCCACTATCAGTGATCCGACACCTACAGTGAGCTTGCGAATTCCGAATCGTTGGCGCGATGATTGATTCCGTTTCATCTATGTAACACTCCTCAAATTAATTGCTGTTCCCATTGTTTCACGCCTTATAGTAAAAAGCCATTAAATTCTAATATCATTTACATTACATAAATGTAATATATAATTTTAAAGAAAATAATCATAATTGTGTCTATTATAGACAACGATATACAAAAAACGTTTGCACCTCAAAGGTTGTTAAATCTTTTACACCTCTAAGCATACAAACGTTTTTTAATTATTTCTGTTTCGTTAAACGACCGTCCACTAATTGAAAAACTTGGTCACAATAATCAGTCAAACGTTCATCATGCGTTACTATAATGCACGTTTTTCCTGTTCTTTACTCATATCCCTCAGTATACGCATGACTTCCATCGCATTTTCAGTATCTAACGAGGCGGTCGGCTCATCCGCTAAGATCAGTGATGGGTTGGTATATAGCGCTTTAAGAATCGCTACACGTTGTTTCTGACCGCCAGACACTTGTTCAGGCAGTTTGTTGACGACTTTGTTTAAACCTAAGCGTTCCAACATGTTTTGTAACACCTCATCTGACATGACATCTTTCTTCTCCTTTCTCAATAATTCAAATTGTTGCTTAACTGTGAGAAAAGGAACTAAGTTTGAGGTTTGTAATATAAAGCCGATTTCATTCATGCGAATATTTGATAACTGCTTTTGAGATAATTGCGTTATATCCTGCTCATTAATCACAATTCGACCTGATGATGGTGTTTGTAGTGCACCTGCCATGGTCAACAAGGTACTTTTACCTGAACCGGATGGACCAACAATAGCAACAATCTCACCTTTACCGAGCTTCAAAGTGGTAGGTTTCACAGCCTCAATCGTCTGGTCGCCATCTCGAAAGTCTTTCGTCACTTGATCAAATTCAATCACTTTAACTGCCTCCTAACCTATCGCTTTCAATGGATCTATCTTACGAATGCTGAGTATTGAGAACACACTGCCTAGTAGCGAAATCACGATAAGTGCCACGCCAAAGAGCAGTAGTGTGAGTAAATCCAGCTTAATCGGCACCGCATCTGGTAAGAATGCGCTCGTCAACAACGTCAGTCCAAAGCCAATGACTGTACCTATCAATGCGAGAATGAAGGTTTGAGATAGGACCACTTTGCTGAGATAACCATTCGTAAAGCCCTGTGCCTTTAAAACACCGAAGAGTTGTTTCTTCTGTAAAGTCATCACGTACAAGAAGACGCCGATAACTGTCGCAGATATGATAAATAAGAACGTAATCATGAAGTTTAAAGTCAGATTCTGCGGTTTATAGCCAGGAAGTTGTTCGATAAAGTTATCCATACTCACCGCTTCAAGCTTGCTATCGAGCGATTTGTCTTTCCACTTCTTATCTTTCACTACGACAGCGTTCACTTTGTCACCCTGTAGCTGTGGATTAACTTTCGCTACCGTTTGATTATTTGCGAAAATGACAGGTGAAGCATTATATTTCGCACTTTCTGTCACACCAACGACCTTCAATTTCACATCAGATTGTGACAAGCTGAGCTGATCGCCCACTTTGAATCCTTTATTTGCTAGTGATTGGTCAATCATCACTTCTTTATCTTTATGGACTTTGTGACCTTTGACAATCTTCGGTACGAGGAACGAAGGCTGTTCTGTGCCGAACATGAGCGCATTCTCTTCGTCGTTACCGTTCGAAGCGATGACGCCCGTTTGTTTAAGTGTCGCTTGTTTCTTATACTTGCCGTCCCCTTTATCCTTGTCCACTATAGATTGCGCCACCGTTTGATTGGCATCTTTGTTCATGACAATCGCGTCCGCATTCCACTTTTTAATGCCTTCTGTATTCATGTTAATTAGCCCTTTTGCTAACCCTGATAGTAAAAATAATAAATAACTGATGAGTATCAAGATACAAATAATTAAACTAAATTTGAGTTTATTTCTCTTAATTTCATTCCATGCTAGAAACATTGTTTTCCTCCATCATCTGCGCATTTTATTGTAATATGCGACTTTCTAATAAATACTCTGATTCATAACGTTGCGCTAACTCCCTCAAGTAGTCACGCAAGTCTGATGCAGGGCGCGTGCCACTTTTGAATTCCTGCTTTAACTTCTTGTAATGCTTTTTCTCATCGGAAGTCGCTTCATTTTTAAAATAACCCCACATATGATCTGCAGAATTAATAATATTGTTCTTCTTCGGCTCATATTTCAACGCTTGAATGATGAGCTTCTCGATTTCTTTGTACGAGGGATCCCCTTTCAAACGTTCTCTAATTTCATCATAAGTACGGTGGCTGTACCATAACACACGGTACTTCTCTGTCCGCCACAGTAACTCAATACGACCGCGCTCTTTCATCATGTCATCTCCTTACTACGTCCTTATCTTTACATATTCCCGTTTTGACTACGAATTATTACTAGTATCGGACATTCAAGTGTAGTATAAATGGCTATCGGGTAAATAATGAGTGAGGTGATAATGCTATGAGTAAAGAACAAGTTAAGACAGAAATTGAGAAGATTATTGAACAATCTAAAGTAGGTGTCCTATCTACTGCTCATAACAACGTACCAAACAGTAGATATATGATCTTCTATAACGATGATTTCACACTTTATACTAAAACGAGCATCGAATCCGAAAAAATACAAGAATTCAAAGACAATCCTCGCGCACACATCTTACTCGGTTTCGACGATACAAACAACCGCAGTTTCTTAGAAATTGATGCTGAAGTTGAAATCTTGAAAGATCAAGAAACGATTGACTGGTTATGGCAAAAACAAGATAAATCCTACTTCGATTCTAAAGACGACCCAGATTTATGTGTCATTAAAGCAACGCCTAAACAGGTGAAAGTGATGAATGATGACAATGTGGATTCTCCACGTACGATTGAAATGGATTAATTCAAGTAGATCACAACTCATCAATAACGCACTACGGTGACGGAAACGCCTCTCACCGTAGTGCTTTTTTATGGCACTCAAAAGCCACTTCTTGCAAGCTGATACTTTCAACCTCTTCAAGAAGTGGCCAATTATAAGATTAATGCCCTGTCATCCAAGGACGAGCATTCTCATTCGGTTTCTTCTGTTGTTTCGGCAAGTCTTTGCCTTTTACCAGACGTGGTTCCTGTCCGCGTTCAATCCGTTTCTTCAATTTCGAATCCATACGTCCTGTCTGTGGGGCGCTAAAGACACGCGTAGAGCGTTGTCCGCACTGAGGACACTCGGCCTCGTCGTGATTGGCGTTCATCGACTGTCTAATCGTGAACTCTGCACAGTCAGGACATTCGTAAGTATAGTTTGGCATTAGTCTTCAGGATCCAATTTCGGCATAATATCGCCTTTGAAGATTTCTCGTGGTAAGGCAATCGTACAGCAAGAGTTTGGAACATCGACAATACCTGCAACTGTGCCTTGAACGGGGGCTGAACCAAGTAACATGAAGGCTTGTTCACCTGTGAAACCACGTGTCTTCAAGAACTCAATCGCATTGAGACATGCATTACGATAAGCTGTATTCGCGTTTAAGTATGTTTGTTCACCGCTAAATTCATCTACTGAAATACCTTCGAAGACGATGTAATCATTGTAGTTCGGTAGCAATGGACTTGGTTTGAATGCCGGATTCTTCTTGATTTGATACTTGTCCATACCGCCTTTAATCACATTAACGCGTAAGTCGACCCAACCTGGCATTTCGATTCCACCGCAGAAAGTGATTTCACCATCACCTTGTGAGAAGTGTAAGTCACCGATAGACAGTTTCGCACCATCAACATGAACTGGGAAATAAACGCGTGAACCACGAGATAGGTTCTTGATATCACAGTTACCACCGTTTTCACGTGGAGGTACTGTACGAGCACCTTCTTTAGCTACTTTGTCAAAGTCTTTACCTTTCAACGTTCCGGCAACGACTTGGTCTGTATCCGGTAAGTATGCGAATGGTGGCTCGCGATCGGGATTTTGTTCTACGAGTTTCTTCTCGCGACGGTTCCATTCATCTAACATTTCTTGAGAAGGCGCTACACCGATAAGTCCAGGATGGATGACCCCTGCAAACTCAACACCTGGCACGTGACGACTCGTCGCATAAACACCATTAAAGTCCCAAATGGATTTCTGCGCATCTGGATAATGATCAACTAAGAAACTACCGCCATTCTTTTTATCGAAAATACCATTGAAGCCCCATTCATGTTCTGGAAAAGCACCAATGTCTAAAATATCTACCACAAGTAAGTCTCCCGGCTCAACGCCATTAACATGAACTGGACCACTGAGTACGTGTACACGGTTGAGGTTCGCGTACTTGATATCACTTGGATCATCGTTGTTACCGACTTGGCCATCAGTCCAGTCTAAACATTCCATACGGAAAGATTCCCCTGGATCTACTGAGAATGCAGCTGGGATGTCTGGATGCCATCGGTTATGTCCCGGATGATCTTGTTGGTCCATCTTTTTGTTTAAATCTACGTGAAATAATTTCTTCGGCATGATAATTCCCCCATTTATCATTTTTTCGTTTCTGCACGACATTGAAGGTTAAAATGTCAAAGTTTTCTGACTGAAATTGAAGTTATGTAAACGGTAACACATTTTGCGGTAAAAGTTTATTATTTTCTCTTTTTGAGTAGGAAGGGAGTCTTAAATTTGAGGTACTGTTTTTCATTTATACGTAAGTAGTTGTTCGTGTTTTAAGGTTTTTGCGCTACCCAGACACTTAGGCACCGGTTCCGTCGTTCTAATCATGGAACATTGTTTCATTATCCTATCCCTATATTACAGATAGGAATAGGATCTGAACATCTAGGCAAATTTTTAACAAATTTGTTGTTTCAAAATACGGTATTGTTTTATATTTAACCGTTCCTAAGTGTAATCAATTCTCCATTTTGTCTTTCATATCAGACTTCTTTATTTGCTTAAAATGAAACATTTCAAACACTTAAGTATTCCGATTTAACAGATAGGCATAGTTTTTGAACAGTTAGGCAGAATACCTACCTATTTTTGTTTCATTTTCACTGATTACTTACTATATATTTATGAAATTGATAATCAATATCAATAAATGAACTTCAAACTTCTCTGTTAAGTGGGTTAGTTCTTAAAAAGATCTTATTTCAATTATTTTATCTGAAAAGACAGTTAGGCAGAATTTCATACACTTACGCACTCAAATCGTCTCAAAGTGAAATACCCTAACTTACCTCTTCCTTAACGTATGATTGATTTGACTACAAACGGGAAATGAAATAATGAAACAGACAAGGAGTGATATTGAATGAGTATGATTGATGAACGTATGGCGAAAGATATTGAAGACAAGCCGTCACGCGCAGAAGCTGAGGGCGAAGGCGATTGGAATTCTGAACAAGAAATGCAACAGAATGCATTTGAACGCTTAGGCAAAGACTCAGTAATCATTGAAACACTCGTGATTATGAACGTTGTGTTTGCCGCAGCGACGTTTGGCTTAATCGGCGCATTAATTTACGCGTTGAAGAAAGACTAAGTTTAAGTCTGACACCTCAACAAAGATGATTTATTTCAGGATGGGACGAGAAATCGAAGTGATTTCAGTTCCATCCTTTTTTCTGTGCTACTTTATTTTGTATTAGCAATAGTTTTTATTACATTTTAAAAAGCTAAAAGTGATAAAATGACTTTGCATTAAATTACAAAAGGAGGAACCCACTATGAGTAACGTCTTGATGGTTAACGTCGGCTCAGAAGGCCATATCAATCCGACGATTTCAGTCGTACAGCGACTCGTTGAACAAGGCGAACACGTCGTTTACTACGTCTCAGACAATTTCGCCGACAAACTCAAACAAACCGGTGCGGAAATTCGACCGATTTCGACAGAAGCGCTTATGACTGAATTTCGACATTATGGTAACGATAACCTCTTTAATGTCATTAACGGTCTGTTGCGGATGGGCAATGTTGTGATTCCTGAAGTGCTGAATGGTATTGAAGGTGAACATTATGACTATCTCATCCACGACTCCATGTTTAGTATGGGCTACTGCATCGCGCAACATCTCGACATTCCGTCCATCTCACTCTACGCCTCTTTCGCTGAAAACAAAACGACTTTCGACCAGAAATTAGATGGTATGGCGCATGCCCTAAGTGACGCCGAGGTTGCGAAAGCTGATGATATCTTCAACGACTTGAAACAACATTTGGAACAGAAATACGATGTCGACATCCCTTCTCGCTACGTAGTGATGCAGAACCCTGCTGACCTCAATATCACTTTCGTTATGAAAGGTTTCCAATCCAACAAGGATCTCATACCAGATGACCAGTTTATTTACGCTGGACCTTCACTACGTCACGTCGAACAAGACACTGAATTTCTTGAGAACATTGATAGTTCACGTCCACTTATTTACATTTCGCTTGGAACCGTATTTAACAGTAATCAGCGTTTCTTCGAACAATGCGTCGAAGCATTTAGTGATATCGACGCGACTGTGCTCATGTCGATCAGTAACCCAGACGTGCTAGATGCGCTCAACGATTTCCCTGACAACTTTATCGTGAAATCCTACGTGCCACAGCTTGAAGTGTTGAAACGTGCAGATCTCTTTCTCACTCATGGTGGTATGAACAGTACCAACGAAGGGATTTATTATCACGTACCATTGATTGCGTTCCTTCAAGGCGCAGACCAACCGTTTGTGGCGAAGCGTATCGCAGAGCTCAATATTGGCACACAAATGGATACGGCGCATATTTCAGCTGAGGATATTAAAAAAGAAGCTACACATATTCTCGAGCATCTCGACACGTATCAAGCCAATGTGCGTAAAGTAGCAGAAGATCAGCCTTATGAGGAACCAGGTTATATCGTAGCTGCAGATAAAATAATGGCGTTCGGGCGACAATCTAAATAACCTAGTTAAGATAAAATTAATGAAGACGACTCACCTTTGTATGCGTCGTCTTCATTTTAATTTGATTTAAATTTGGCGTTCTTTGATATTTAGGAAACTTTATATTCTGTTAATCTCACTCATTATCCAACTGTACTGATTTTATTTTTGGAATTTCAGGAAGAAAGCCGTACTGCATCTCCATTTTTAACCCAGCCGGTTGACCATTCACTTCTACGCGATAATAACTTATATGTCCACTTCCTTGATTATCAGCCTTTTTATCAACAGAAATATGCTTTTGGCTCTTTAAAAAATGATATGTACTATTATCTTTAGCCACTTTCTTCAACTTCTTAGTATCACTCTGTTTGATATACTGATTTAATTGCTTCTCACCTGAATGCGTCGCCCAGGCATCAAATAAGAAAAAGTTCGCAACAATATAAGCTATAGCTAAAATAATAAGAACACCTATAACATAAAATATTTTCTTCACTTTGAAACTCCTAATATTTTAAATTTATATTTTAATATAACATAAGTAATTCCTGCTTTCCTCCCCCTTAAGAGCGAAATTATCTTCAGAAATGATTCAACACGCTTGAGAGATTTTATGACCGTAACATAAATCCAGTTTTAAAGCCCTTTTAGTGAAATATAAGTTAAACAGACCTACTCGTCACCAAACGGACCGCCATTTCCAAATTTCCTTTTACCATCTTCAATTGTCAAATTAAGTGCAACACCTTATCATTGAAAAGCTCTGCTGGTGTTTTCCAATCAAATCGTTTAC
>VNIW01000119.1_pt1 | contig 45157 bp, 43 predicted proteins | sample 7248591 | NCBI WGS metagenome assembly VNIW01 (sample SAMN12251776, study PRJNA551026) | human skin metagenome | isolation source: skin samples from patients infected with Netherton Syndrome | host: Homo sapiens | place: France:Paris | reverse complement strand
CGCGGCAGAGGGCGGATACTTCCGCGGTGATGTCGATGCCGTCGCGGCCGGGCATCTCGATGTCGAGCAGCGCCACATCGGGGCGCAGCGAACGCACCGCCGAGGCGGCCTCGGCCGCGTCGGTGAACGTGGCGAGCACCTCGATGTCCGACTCCTGGTTAAGCAGCGCCGCCAGTGCCCCGAGGACCAGTGCTTGGTCGTCGGCGAGGATCACCCGGATCGGGCCAGTCTGCGAATACCCGTCAGTCACGCTCGAATACCTCCACTGTCGTCCCGCGGTCCGCTACAGCGCCGTCTGTCACCGCAACGTCATCTGCAGCCGGACCGACCTCTAGCACCGCGCCGGCGGCATCGACACGCTGTGAAATCGCGCGCAGGCGGGCGCCGGCGGGAAGGCCGCGGCCATCGTCAGTCACGCGCAGCTTCCCCGGGCGGGCTGCGATGGTGCAGGTCCCGGCCCCGGAATGGCGGATGACGTTAGTTACCGCCTCCCGTAAAACCCACCCGAGAAGCGGCGACTCGATGGGGTCGCGCACGTCGGTGCGGACCACGATGCCGGCCGTGGACAGCGCGGCGCATGCCCGGTCGAGCTCCGCCGCGAACGACGGCGCGTGGGTCTGGCGGACGGCGCGGCGGACATCGTCAAGCGCGGTGCGGGACGTCTCCACGATGGAGTCCAACTGCTCGCGCACCTCCGGCTCGTCGGCGCGCGTGCGGGCGAGGGAGGCCTGCAGGTTGATAACGGTTAGCGAATGCCCCAGCAGATCGTGGACGTCGCGGTAGATACGTTCGCGCTGGTGCGCCAAGGCCAGTTCGCTGGCCAGTTCCTGCCGCTCGTCGCGGGCGCGCTGCCTGCCCACTCCGGTGCCTACCAGCACGCACACCGCCACCATTGTCGCGTAGCTGACCCACGCCTCCGGCGAGCGGTCAACGAGCGGGACGAGTGCGCAGAAAATGAGGATGCCGCCCATCGTCAGCGCGGCCGTGCGGGGTGGGGCAGAGGACCCGATGAGGGCGGCGAAGTAGGGCAAAAGGCCGAGCGCGGCGGGCCCCGAAACGCAGTAGATGGCGACCGCGATGAGGCCGAACACTAGGAGCCAGAACAGCCAGCTGGTCGCCGCGCCGCCACGCGGGACGGAGTCGACGTACCCGAGCGCGAGGATGTCCGCGATGCCGAAGATGGCGACGAGCGTAAGGCCCGCGACCGTTTCCGCGTGGGAGCTACTTCCCGCAACGATCGGCGCTGCGATCCCCAGCAGGAACGGGAGCCAGAACGCCGCCGTTACGGCGCGGTTGGTGTGGAACTTCGCCTTAGACACGACCCTTCTCCCGGTTATCCAAAAGCGCGCTGGCGCCGACGAAAATCGCTGTCCACGCCACGATACTTGCCACCGCCCACCACAGCGGGTGCACGACGCTGGCCTCTTGCGTGACGATGCGCCCTTCTGCCAACGGGTAGTGGGCAATCTGCACCGGGCCGTACAGCGGGGTGAAGCGGGCGTAGCGCAACGCCGCTTCGGTCAGCGGGGTAAACGCGCCCGCGACGAACATGAGGACCGCAACCGACGCCGAAGCGATACCGGTTGCTTTATCGGTCTTTATAAGCTGCGCCATAACGGTGCCGTAGAAGCCGAACGGCAGGGCGGTGACAACGCACGCGAGGAAGGTGAGCACCCACTGCCCAGCAGTCATGTGGGCACCGGTGAATGCGGCGACGATGTAGACCGCGGCGACGGGCAGAACTGTTTGAGCGGTGGTCACCGCGCCGCGGGAGAGCGCCAGCTGCCACGGGCGCAGCGGGGTCAGAGCCAGTTGGCGGTCCCACCCAGTGCGCTGCTCGGTGACGATGGTCGCGGAGGTAGACACCGCCGCCATGAGCGCGCCGAAAAGCGCCATGACGACCGCGATATAGGCCCGGGCACTAAAACCTCCCGCGTCTTCGTCCTCATTTAAGAGGATGACCCCGATGAAGACATACATAAACAGCGGGAAGACGATGTGGAAAAACAGAGCCGTGCGATTGGTCAGGGCGTGTTTTACGTTGCGCAGGCAAAACTCGGCGGTATTCACTTGGTCAACTCCTGGAAGGTCTCTTCGAGTGCAGAACGGGAACGTGACGTGGAGAGTTTGTCGGCGCGCTCTAAGAACGCGTCTGCCGGCTCATCGACGATGAGTGAGCCTTGCTTGAGCACGAGGAAGCGATCGGCGAAGTCCTCGGCTTCTTCCAAGTAGTGCGTGGAGAACATGATGGTGCGCCCGTCGCGCGCCTGCTTGCGCATCGACTCCCAAAACTCGCGCCGGGAGGCCGGATCCATGCCGGTGGTGGGCTCGTCGAGGATCAGGAAGTCGGGCCTGCCTAACAGCGCGGCGGCTAGGCGCACCCGTTGCTGCTCACCGCCGGAACACGCGCCGACTTTCCGCCCAGCTAGCCGGGTGAGGTCGGCGCGCGCGAGTACCTCGCCGACAGGTAGGGGATCGCGGTGCGTTGCCGCAAGGAGTGCGACCGTGTCTTTTACGGTGAGGTCGGGCAGTAGCCCGCCGGTTTGCAGCACCGCGCCAATGCGGGCGCTGCGCACCGCTTCACGTGGGCTTGTGTCGGCGACGGTGACGGTGCCCGCGGTCGGTTCTGTCAGACCGAGCACAAGGTCGGTCAGCGTGGTCTTGCCCGCGCCGTTGCGGCCGAGCAGAGCGACAACCTCACCGCCGCCGATATCGAAGCTGACGTCATCGAGCGCGGTGACCGCGCCGAATCTCTTGGTTACGTGGTGTACTTCAAGCATGTGGCTAGTACACCGCTAACGCGCCGCTGGGGTGTGGGCCGCTTGTCACGACTTCGGCATGACAATTGTCATGGACCGGGGGAGCACCTCCGATTTACGGAGTGAACGGATAGTCGGTATATCCCTTTGCACCCGGGGTGTAGAAGGTGGCCTCGAAGACCTTCGTGGACTGGTTGTCGGAGGAAGCAGAGTGCGTCATGGAATGTTCTCCTTGACTTAACTGTCGCGAGGTTAGTTGTCGCGCAGGGCCGTGATGAGTTCGTCCTTGCTCATCTCCGACCGGCCGTCGATGTCGAGCTCCTGGGCGCGCTCGTAGAGCTCGTCTTTGGTCCATTCGTCGTACGACTCGGCACTGCCGCCTTTTTCGCCGACTTCCTTCCGGGAGGAATTGGCGGCGGCGTTCGCTATCGCCGCCGATTTCGACTTGGAGTTGCCCTCCTCGCGCAGGCGCTCGTAGAGCTCGCCGTCCTTGACGGAGCTGCCGCCTGGGGTCTTTTCGGGATTCTTATCCTTCGCCATGGCCCCACAGTGTACGCACCGGTGCGGCAGTACCGGGGCTACACTGCAAGACGCGTCAACTATCGCGAGCTCCCGGGAATTTTGCGAGCAGACGTGCGCCGAAACGGCTGAAAATGGCCGTTTTCTCGCGCCGGGTAGATGTGAGTGGTCCCCAGATAGTCGAATGGGCCCGCTACAGCAATGCGGCTATCGGCAGTCCCACCGCGAACGGCGCGAGCATAAGCCCGTACATTACGTAGCTGCTCCAGCGCACCGTCACCCCGGAACGGGCGAGTTGGTCGTGCCACAGCAGGGTGGCCAGCGAGGCCCACGGCGTGACGATGGCCCCCGCATTCACCCCAACCAAAAGCGCGAGGGCTCCGCGTACATCCTCCGCGGCTGGCTCCACGAGGAAGTATGCCGGCAGGTTGTTCAGCACGTTTGCGCTCACCGCGCCGAGCCCGCCGACCGCGAAGAGCCGCGCGCCCCCGGTGGCGGGGATGAGCGCGCGGAGGTGCTCCGCTCCTACCAGGGTGATCGCTAACGTCGCCAGTACCGACATCGCGGCTGTCAGCAGCAGCGAGTTCCACGGGATAAGGGACCAGCGCAGCGCCTGCCGTTCATCCGGCCCGCCGGCCCAGCAGACCAGCGCCATCAACCCGGCCGCCGCGCCCGCGGGCACCCAGTAGGGGACCGGCAGGAAAAGTGCTGGGCTGAGCACCGCCAAGATGACGAGCGCCCAGCGCGCGCTGCGTGACGATGCCCCGCTTATCGCAGCGCCACTCATCGATGCCCCGCTCGTCACCCGCCCGCGGGAGGCCGCAAACGCCGCACCCACAGCGACGAGCGCAACGGCGAGCGCGGCAAAGCCCACTCGGTGCGCCTGGGTAAAGAAGTCGGCGGTGGAGGAGAAGTACCCGCCGCCCTCAGCGAGCAGATTGGTCAGATTCGACACGGGGAGAAGCAGCGATCCGATATTGGCTACCCAGACGACGGCCAGCGCCATGGGGAGCACGGGCAAACGATGCCGGCGCGCGACGAGGACCGCCAGGGGAGTGACCAAAAGCGCCGCGGTATCGAGGGACAAGAAGATGGTCGCGGCGGCGGTAAGAACCACTACCCAGCTGGCCGCAACTGCCGAGCCGCACGCGCTGGGCGTGAGCCTGTCGATGCCCCCAGCAACCACGTGGAACACGCCCAGTTGGCTCGCGACGTTGACCACCACGGACAGCGCCGCCACAAATGCGAGAACGGGCGCGAGGCGGGCGGCGAGGGAGGCGGCGGCAGACGCCTCGACGGCTGTGAGCGCCACGCCGCCGGCAACCAAGACAGCTGACAGCAGGCGGGTCGAGCGTGGTGGCATTGGCACGGAATACGACTGTAGCCGCCCCGCCGAGAGCGGCGAGACGGCTACGAAAGTAAGTGGAAGCGCGTGTTACTTCTGGTTCGGCAGCGCCATCAGGGCGGCGCCGATGGCAACGAGCCAGGAATCCTTAGCCAGCGGGAGGCCCTTCTGGGACGGGCGGATGCCGTCGTCTTCGGTGTTCTCATCGTTGCCGAAGTACATGGTGAGCAGTCCGGAACCGAAGGTGGTCAGCACGAGGCCCGCGAGGCGGTTCGGGATGAACGGGGCGATAAGAGCGGAGCCGATGCCGATCTCGGAGTAGGCGATGGCCTTAGCGAAGGTATCCGCGTCGAGCTCGTTGACGGCCGGGATGCCGGTGGCGGCCATGCCCTGCAGGCCCTCGGCCCCCTCGCCCTTGAGGCCGAGCTTGTTGATGCCCGAGTTCACCACGAATAGGCCAACCGGCAGACGCAGCAGGGTGGAGGCGAGCTTGGTGCGGCCCTTGGACACTTCCTTGTCCTTCTTCAGGGAGAAGCCGGACTTAGCAGCAGACTTGAAAATACCCATGACTGTGTAGGTACTCCTTTTCTCTAAGAGGCGTTGTTTTATCAACAACCGTACCAGCGCTAAAGCGTATTCCGGCCGGGGTTGATAGGGGGTGGGCGGTAAGCGAAGGGGGGGGGTAGGTAAGGCGGGAGTGAGGGCGGGCAGCCTAAGAAATGTTGACTACCGCATGGTTGCCGCCGCTGCACCGCACGAAGCTGCCCTGGTCGCTGCAGTGCATCGTGTAGGTCGTGCCGGTCACCGGGCTGTAGGCCCCGATGGTCGCGTTGACGTCGCCGGTGGCGTTGTAGTTCGAGATGTAGGCATCGCGCACCGAATCGACAAACGGGCCACTGGTCGGAGTGCCGGGCTCGGCCCAGGCGTTGGAGAAGGAACGCTTCGGTTCTTTCTCCGGTTCTGGATCCTTCTTCTCCACAGTGGCGCCGGCGCCTTCGTTGTTATCCGCGTCGTCGCCGGCCGCTTCATCTGCGGTCGACGTGACGGTCACGATTTCGTCAGAGCCGGCGCCATTTTCCTCGGAGTCGGATCCGGCACCGGCACCGGAACCAGACCCGGATCCGCCGAACCATCCTTGGGTTACCCCGAAAAGCGCGACAGCCGTGGCGAGGATGCCGAGGGTCAGCAGGGTAATAAGGGCCCAGAGCCAACCGGGCGTGCGGGACTTTCGGGCACCGTCCTCGTATGCGGGCTCGTAGCTGCCGGACTCGTAATACGCCTGTTGCCCGTAGTTCTGCTGGGAGTAACCCTGCTGGGGATTCCCTTGCTGTGGCTGGGCGAATCCCTGGTTTGAGTATCCCTGGTTGGAATACCCCTGGCTCTGATAGCTCTGGGTGGGAAAGACCTGCTCGTTAGACGGGGTCGACTGGGACGCCGATGCCGACGGGTACGCGCGGGTTTCTGCAAAGCCCGACTGCCCGTTGCTCGGAGTGGCCCACGCGCTCGTTTCCAGGTAGCGGGAGTAAGAATCACCCGAGCCGTTGTAGGGGTCTTGTGACTTAGCCATTGTCACGCCTTTCGGTTCGTCACACGCACGGTTAGCTTCTCTTGGAGAAAGCTTAGTGGCGCGGATCGCAAAATTCAGGAGGCATACCGAGCCCCACCGCCCACAAGCCCCACAGGTCTCAGCGCTGGGTAAGGCGCGGGAAGACGTGCTCTGTAAGCAGGGGAGCCAACGCCACAGACCTATTTGCGTGCGGGTAAGGATCCACCCACGCGTACTCTTCGATCTCCGCGGTCAGCTGGATGTCTGCCTGGTCAATGTGGTGGTCGGAGGCAAAGACCGTCGCGTGGACGTCGCGCCCGGCTTCGTTGGCGGCGGGGGCGAGGTAGGCATCGATAAGCGCGAGCGAATCCGCGGGGACTGCCATACCGAGCTCCTCGGCCACCTCGCGGACCGCTGCCTGCTGGGGGCTTTCGCCTTCCTCCGGCTTCCCGCCGGGGAACATGAAGGCGGCCGTGCCGCGCTTGCGCACGCACAGTACCTCCCCGCGGGCATTGCGGAAGACGACGGCGGACACGTAAATCGGGGAGGCCTTTGAAGACATGGCGGTGATGGTACCCGGCAGTCTGTGGGAACGATAACGGCTCGGAAACAATCGTCTGAAGCGTTCCCGCTAACGCGGCTTCGCGTGAGACTCTAGTTGCTGACTGTGGCTGAAGTAGCCGAATTGGCAGCACGATGTGAGAGAGAAAGAGGTTTCAATGCCGCGCATGTCGCGCCTGGGGAAGGTGCTGGTCGGATCAGGTTTTGCGGGGGCTGCGTTCTGGTTCGCGCCCGCCGCAGGAGCCCAGGAAGTGCCGAGTCCGGTCGTGGATTCCGCTGGGTTTGTCAATGGCATCCGCTCCGATCTGGCGCAGTGGGGGATCCAAACGCCCGAGGTGGATCCGGCGGTGACCGACTCGGTGGATAGTGCGGTCAAGGACGTGGTTCCAGGGGCCGTGGGGCCTGACGATGCCGCACCGGCCACCCTCGACCCGGCACTGTCTGCGCGCGAGAGCAGCCAGGACATCGCCCGTTCCGTAGCAGAAGAGGCCGCCGAGGCGACCGGTACGAAGATTCCGAAGCCGTTCGCGTCCAGCGATACGTCTGCCAACCTGAACACTGAGACGCTCGACCTGGACGAGCAGGACCCGTACGCGAGCCAGGCGCCGGAGGCGGCAGCGGGTGCGCAGAACGGTAGCGACCAGGCGGGCGCAGCGCCGGCCGGTGCCAACCAGGCCGACGACCCAGCCGCCGCAAACCCAAAGGCTGATAACTCGGACGCCGGTAAGTCCGCGGCCGGTAAGGCCGTCGCCGCCCCGGCGCAGCCGGACCCGCTTGCGCAGGCGCAGTGGTTCTGGGACAACGCACAGAAGGACCCAAAGGGCGCGGTGAAGTTCCTCGCGCGGGAGGCCACCCAGCCGGAGTTCCGCCCGATGAACGCCGACCCGTACTACCGCTGGCGCAACGACGGCTTTTCCAAGTTCATGGCGGGCAAGCCGGACGCGGAGTACGTGCTCAACCGCGTGCCGGATTCCTACTTCGACGCCCCGGAGGCGCCGGTGGAGTCCGGCATCGTCCAGGCGCAGGGTAAGTCCCTGTACGGGCCGGGCACCCCGGTCTTCGTCGGTGACGACATGATCTGCACCATGGCCGCCGCGGGTAACGATGCCGCCGGCCGCAAGGTGGGCCTGACCGCCGGCCACTGCGGCAACGTGGGTGACAACGTCGTGTCCATGGACTCGCCGCAGGTAGGCCCCAGCGGCACCGTGGCGGTGCGTAACGATGCCCTGGATTTCTCCGTCGTGGAACTCGGTTCCAACGCGGAGGTCACCCGCTCCTATAACGGTGTGACCATCGATGATTTCGGCGCGCCGTCGCAGCCGGGGGAGAAGATCACCAAGAAGGGTGTGGCCAGCAACGAGACGACCGGCACGACCATCGCTAACACAAACACCATGCAGTTGGCGCAGCTGTGCGCGATGCCGGGTGACTCCGGCGCGCCGGTGATGAAAGACGGCAAGCTTGTCGGCATGGTCAACGGGGGGCTCATCCGTGACTTCGACTGCCGCACCCCGCTGCAGGGCGATTTCCACTCGCCGACGTTTGTGGTCAACGCCGAAGACGTGGTCAACCAGCTCAACGCGCAGGGCGGCGTGGGCGCCGGTTTCCAGCTACCGGAGGAGCGGGACTTCACCAAGCTCACCCCGGAGGAGGAAGCGGATCGCGCTGCCGCCGTGCAGGCGACGCTGAAGAAACTGCAGACGCAGAAGGCATAACCGGGCAAATGTTACGGCGGCGCCGCCGGGGGAGGGGATGAGACCCGTCTCGGCGGCGCTTTTTGAGAAAGTGTGGAACCGCAATAGCTTGCAATGCAAGGTATGTTGGGATAGTTTTTACCTTGTAATGCAAAGTACCAACTGGGAGGTGTTGTGGCACCGCGGAAAAAGCCGACCCAGCTTCGCAAGGGAGCGCTAGAGCTGGCCATTTTGACCTTGTTAGACAGAGAAGAGCTGTACGGGGCGGCCCTGCTGGAACGCCTCGCCGAATACCCCGGGCTCGTTGCTACTACCGGCACCGTCTACCCGCTTCTAAGTCGCCTGACCGCAAAGGAAGTGGTGCGCAGCCGCTGGGAGGAATCGCCGAAGGGTCCGCCACGGAAGTATTACTCGCTGACCGCGGCGGGGTACGAGCTGCGTGATCAGTTGCTCACTGATTTCCAGCAACTTACTGATGACATGAGTGCACTACTCGCGGAGGGAAAGAAATAAGAAATGACCAACCAGAATAATGAGCTCGTTGACACGTACGTGGGTGCTGTTGCTGCCCAGATGTCCGCTTCAGGGGTCGACGAGGCAGTGGTAGAAGAAGTGATCTCCGTTCAACAAGCACTGCTGTCAGAACTGGCGGAGGACGGTGTCGATCTCGAAGCAGAATTGGGATTACCTCAGGACTATGCGACGGAGGTGGCACACGAAGTCGCAGGCGCGGCGGAAGAAGAAAACACTGATACTGCGCCGTGGGGGTTATTTCTGCGGCATGGTCGGAATCGTATCTGGAACCCGGAAGATCCCCGTGTGTTACAACCGCACCTTCTGGGAATCGGGTGGTCCGTAAACTTTGGCGCACTCGCGGTCCGGCTAGGGCTCATACGTCCAGATGACGAAGATGTAGACACTCTGAGCTCGATCCCGGCTCCGGTGATCCGCGTCATCTCTGCGGTCCCAGCCGTTCTTACCGTGGCTCAAGCTGTCACGTTAGTGTCCCAGTGGGAAGAATTGCCCGCACAGCGCGAACGTTTTCAGCCTAGCCGCGGCGGTATGGTCGCCAATCTGGGCATCAGCGGCGCGCTGGCTGTAATAACCGCGCACGCCGCTAAGCGCGGCGACCGGGAAGACCTGTTAAACACATCGGCGGTAGGAACCCTGCTAGGCGGCGCTGGTCTAACCAGCCTGTGCGCTCGTGTGGGGAAGAAGAATGATCCCCGGCGAACGTGGGCGCGCGATTCCATCGGCGGGGTCGTCGCGGTGGTGGCAGCGGCGCTTATTGAGGTGGCACCCCGCCTGAGCGGGATACGCCGGCTATGGCGCGCCCAGGGGGTGACTGGGCATGGGAGTACACACTGATCTATCCGGCCTGCGAACGGTAAGCCCCACTCTGTGGGCGATTATTGGCGTCGCGGTTGCGCTACAACTCATTCTCGCTGTCGTAGCCGTGTGGACGCTGCACCACACCCCCGACGATCGGCTGCGCCACTGCTCGAGGACGACGTGGATGGTGGTCATCGTCCTAGCAAACATCGCGGGGCCAGTCGCGTTCTTCACCGCCGGCCGGCGGTGCTATTCGGTGGGAGGTACCGGGCGGATAGAACATGGATCCTCTAAAACGCGGGAGACTATTGACCGGCTCTACGGGGAGGGTGAACGATGAACGAAGCCCTTTTAACAACGCGGGGTTTGCGGAAATCTTTCGGCAGCAAAGAGGTGCTGGCCGGGTTGAATCTGACGGTGCGCCGCGGCGAGGTCTACGGGTTCCTGGGCCGCAACGGGGCCGGGAAGACTACCGCTATCAAGATCATCCTCGGATTGAGCGCGCCTGACGCCGGCATCGTGCAGTCGCAGGCCCGCGCCGTGGGGTTTCTCCCAGACGTACCGCAATATCACCCGTGGATGCGCGCGGACGAATTCCTGCGCTACTGCGGGCGGCTCGGCGGGTTGAATGGAAAGTTGCTGGATGAACGTGTCGATCTCATGCTCGAGCTGTCCCAGCTTTCCGGCACCGCGCAGAAGATCATGGACTTCTCCCGCGGCATGCGCCAGCGTTTGGGCATGGCGCAGGCGCTTATCTGTGCCCCTGATCTGCTGATCCTGGACGAGCCGACCTCCGCCTTGGACCCGTTGGGGCGCCGCGACGTCCTCGACATGATTTCCGCGCTTAAAGGACAGGCAACCGTGCTTGTCTCCACGCATTTGCTTGACGATGCCGCCCGCGTCTGCGACCGGGTAGGCATCCTCCACGGTGGCAGTTTGGTAACAGAATCCACGGTCGCCGACCTCACTCAGATGCCTGCTGTGGGATTCGATGTACGCGTCGCAGCAGGCGGCACAGACGCGGACGAAGTAACTGTGCAGCGGTCGGTTGACACGGAAAAGCTGCGCCGCGATCTCGCCTCTGCAGGGTGGCAGGTGGAGCGGGTGGCACCGCGCCGGCGTTCGTTGGAGGACGCGTTTGTGGAACTTACCGGGAGGGCAGTCGCATGACCGTGGTGCTAGCTAAAGATGTGCAAGAAATCGTGCGGACCTGGCGCGGGTGGGTGTTGGGGCTGGCGTTCGTGTTCACCGCGCTGACCGGGCCGTTGCTGGCCAAATACATGGGCGAGTTAATTGCCGCTTTTGGTAGCCCAAGCCTGGGCGGTGAGGGTGGGGCCTCGGTGCCCGTGCCGATGTCACAGCCGGATGCAGTGACATTCGTCAGCGCGCACGCGCAGTGGGTAAACGACTTGCAGCAAACCGTGGCTCTGGCCGTCAGTTTGGTAGCTGGCTCGGTTTTCGCCAGCGAATTCCATGAGGGACCGTACTTGTTTACCCTCACCCGTGGTGTCACGCGTGGCGCTTTCATAGTCTCCAAAATGATGGCACTGCTCGGAGTGGCCGGTGCGCTGCTGGCAAGCGCGACGGCGACGAATGCAGTGGTGACGCGCCTGCTTTACGGTGAAGTAAACCTGGAGAGGTTGGCAGCGGCCAGCGCGCTCTCGTTTGCCGGATTCGCTTTCATCGCCAGCATCGCTGCGGTGGTAGGAGCGATGACCTTTTCCCCGGTGGGGGCGGCTGCCAGCGCCATTGCCGCGGTGCTGTGTTTGAGCGTGGTCGGTCTCTGGCCGCCCGCGGCCCGGTGGTCTCCGGCGGGGCTTGGCGCGCAGGCCTCAGAACTGGTTGCAGGTAAGCCGTGGGAGAGCCCGTGGCCGTTGCTGAGCGCGCTGGTCTTTACCGCTGTGTTGCTTTCCGCTGCGGTGGCGGTTCTGAAGCGCCGAGAACTGTAGGTTGTGCGTTAACCGTACAGCGAATTAAACGCCCGGAAAATGCCGAAACTGGTGGGCGAGCGCGGTAAATTCGTACACGTTGCTAGCGGGGCGGGCAAAGAGTTGCCTGTCCTAATACGCCCAGCAGAAAGGTGGATTCCATGTCCGAGAACGCACACGAGAACGTCGAGATTCGCGCGAAGCAGGGGCTGGCTGACCAGTTCGTCGGCGGCGTCATCATGGACGTGGTGACTCCGGAGCAGGCGAAGGTGGCCGAGGAGGCCGGCGCGTGTGCGGTCATGGCGCTCGAGCGCGTGCCCGCGGATATCCGCGCCCAGGGTGGCATTTCCCGCGCGTCCGATCCGGACATGATCGACGGCATCATCGAGGCCGTGGACATCCCGGTCATGGCCAAGGCGCGCATTGGCCACTTCGTTGAGGCGCAGGTGCTGGAGGTCATCGGCGTGGACTTCGTCGACGAGTCCGAGGTGCTTAGCCCGGCGGACTTTGCCAACCACATTGACAAGTGGGGCTTTGAGACCCCGTTTGTCTGCGGCGCGACGAACCTCGGCGAGGCGCTGCGCCGCATCAACGAGGGCGCGGCGATGATCCGCTCCAAGGGCGAGGCCGGCACCGGCGATGTCTCCCAGGCCGTCACCCACATCCGTGCGATTACCGCGGAGATCCGCCGCCTGACCGGCCTGCAGGGCGACGAGCTCTACGTGGCGGCGAAGGAGCTGCAGGCCCCGTTTGAGCTCGTGCGTTTCGTGGCCGAAAACGGCAAGTTGCCGGTGCCGCTGCTGACCGCGGGCGGCGTGAGCACGCCTGCCGATGCCGCCATGGTCATGCAGTTAGGCTCCGACGGCGTGTTCGTCGGCTCCGGCATCTTCAAGTCCGGTAACCCGGAAAAGCGCGCCAAGGCCATCGTGGAGGCCGTGAAGAACTACGACGATCCGTCCGTCATCGCGCGCGTGTCCCGCGGCCTGGGCGAGGCGATGGTCGGCATCAACGTCGAGGACCTGCCGGCCCCACACCGCCTGGCAGAGCGCGGCTGGTAGAACGCGCCCAATCCACCCGGGTGGGCTATATCCTTCCCGGGGCGGGGCAACACCTTTCCCGGCGTGGGTCGGCGTAAGCCGGCCCACCCCTAATCCACTCGGAGGAACTTCAGCGCGTCGCGGTGCAGGATGCCGTTGGTGGCAATCGCACCCTTTTCCCCTCCCTGCGGGCTGGGTTTGCCCTGCAGGTTGGTAAAGGTGCCGCCGGCCTCGGTGACGATGAGCGATGGGGCCGCCAGGTCCCAGGGGGAGACCTCTGACTCGGCGGCAATGTCGACCGCGCCCTCGGCCACGAGGCAGTAGTTCCAAAAGTCGCCGTAACCGCGCAGGCGCCACGTCTTGTCGGTCAGCTCGACCAAGTCGTTGCGTTTGCCGCGCAGCGCCCAGCTGCTGAGCGAGGAGATGGCCAGGGAGGCATCGGCAAGCTTTGCCACCTGGGACACCTCGAGCTGTTTCGGCGCGCCGCCGAAGATGCGGTAGGCACCGCCGTCCTTGGAGGCGTACCAGCGGCGGCGCAGCGCCGGCGCGGAGACCACGCTGACGACAGGTTCGCCGTCCTCCAACAGTGCGATGAGCGTGGCCCACACGGGCACGCCGCGCACGAAGTTTTTCGTACCGTCGATGGGATCGATGACCCATTGGCGGCCGCTAAAGGTGGGCTCGCCGCCGAATTCTTCACCCAGGATCTCGTCGCCGGGGGAGTAGGCGGCGATGTCGTCGCGCATAAACTTCTCGCACGCGATGTCGGCGTCCGTCACCGGCGACATGTCGGGCTTTTCGTTGACAGACAGGTCGGCTGCCTCGAAGCGGTGCATGGTGAGCGCATCGGCGTGGCCGGCCAACTCTAAGGCGTAGCAGAGATCGTCTTTGTAGCTAGCCATGTAACAGCTCTTCCATGCGGTCAACGACCTGCGGGTTGCCGGCGATGCACCACTCCACGCCACCGGCGGTGACCTTGCGGGCCGCGCCGGCGGCGGCTTCTACGAGCGCCTTGCCGGGGAACCAGTCCCAGTCAGCGACCGAGTGCTGCATCCACGCACCCCACGTGCCGCAGGCGACAGACGAGAGATCGACCGAACCCGCACCGAGCATGCGCACGGTGGCGAACTCGCCGGCGACCTTCTGCCACGCCGCGCGTACGTCTTCGTCCGCGATGGAGGAGGGGTGCAGGTACGTCGCCAGCGAAAGCGTCTCCGGGCCGGCCGGGGCGAGCTTTTCCACCTCGCGGCCGTCCAGGGTGGTGGGGTGGTCGCGGCCGCCGAACCACGTGTAGCCCATGGCCGGGCGGTGGACGGCGCCGAGGATGACGCCCTCGGCATCAGTGAGCGCCAGCGCCGAGCACCAGTAGTCGGAGCCGGAGGAGAAGTTGTAGGTCCCGTCGACCGGGTCGATGACCCACTGGCGGCCGGACTTCGATTCCCGGGCGGCGCCCTCCTCGCCCACGATGCCGTCGTCAGGCCGCAGGTTTTCCAGCACTGTGGCCACGAAATGCTCCATGGCACGGTCCGCCTGGGTGACCACGTCGGACACGGACGTCTTCTGGTCTACCTCCAGGCCCTGCTCCCGAATCCGCCACGCGAGGCGGCCGGCGTTGAACACGAGCTTCTGCGCCAGGTGCGCATCGGTGATTTCGGGATGCGCGGCGATGAAAGTCTTCGCAAACGCATCGATCATCTCGGCGAGGTTCGGCTCCCTACTCATGCGCACCATTGTGACCGCTTTATCCGGCGGACGCGAATCATGGGGACCGGGAGGGGAGGCGACCGGGATATCGTCCGCTCACGCCACGGTACCGACGACGCGGCGTACCTAACGCGTGGCTCTAGTCCTCGAGCTCGTATCCAGCGCCGATGGCGCGCCGTACGGTATCGAGAAAGCGGTCAGCGTCAGCGAATGCTTCTACGTAGGTCTGCTTTAGCTTGCCGATGCCGTCTTCCGGCCCAACCGCCTGAAACAGCTCCGCCTCGGGGTCGTAGTCAATATCTTCGGTGTCGATGCCCTTGTCCTCAGCGAGGAAGTCTGAGAATCCCTCGAAGAAGTAACCATTAAGCGAGTAGCCCAGTTCCTCAACCTGATCGAAGAGGTCGACAGGGAAGGAATCAATGGGGAAGAAGAGGGTGTATTCCCCATCGAGGTCTGCGGTGTGGATGTCTGCGATAGCCATGGGGGCAAGAGTAGTACTTTTACGTCGAACAGTTTTGAGAGTCTGGCTAAAGATGCGCTATATCATCATCAGCATTTGGTTTAGGGCTGGGTGGAGGGGTTTGATTGATCAAGCTAGTCGGCGTAGCTTTTTACCCATTTAGTGAAAGAACCGAAAGGTCCAACGGACCAGTCTTGCTCGTAAAAGTTGCGATTTCCACAGACCACACTCCCGCCGCTTTGTTGTTCAAGGACTACAAAACTCCCCTCGTCGAGCTCGGCAATGGGGAAGAACGTGTCATTGCCCGGGAAATTCTTCCGAAAATCCCGGACCATTTCCTCAAGTGCATTATCCCAGACGATTGCGGGTGCCGGGGGCAAGATTTCTATACCTTTGATTGAGGCACCGCGGTAGCTTTCAAAGAACTTAATATAGTCCTCAGGTAGCCAGACCGGAGCAAATTCGAGTTGATTTAGTAAGTAACTTTTATCGAGGCCGGGTCCGAAAAAGTAGCAATCATTAGAATTTTTAAAAACGCTTTCGAGATTCATTGCAGCGGGCCTTTAGCCCTTTCTTCCCAGAAATGAATACACCCAGTCCGTGAAAGTTGGGTAAGGACCGTGGTACCAGGCATCATCTTGGAAGTTATAGCGTCCGCAGACGGTCTCGTCGTTGTGGTGCTTAAAAATAACGAAACTTTCTTCGTCCATTTTTGCAATGGGGAACGAGCTCCGCTCGGATGGGTACTCTTTTAGAAACTGTCGATTTAAGTCATACAGCGAGTTTGGACCGGTTAGTGTAGGGGCCGGCGGGACGAGTTCCATACCGTAAATGCCCGCTTCAGACACGTTTGTGAAAAGATTAACGTAATCCTCAGGTAGCCATGAGGGGGCAAAATCTAGGTACGATTTTAAATGCTGCTCGCTGTACCCGTTGCCCCGCAAAAAGATAAACGGGACGTTCTCGATGCGATCAAAATCTATCATAAGAACTCCTTACCTCGTTCTATCCAGTAGTTATGCAGCCATATACCCCAGCTTAATCGTTAAACGGGTTCAACATCACGCGGCACGCGGTTCTTCCCAAAGAACATATGGAGTATCGAGTAGTTGACTCGGTGCTGCCTTTTTGTAATTTCGACTACCGCTGAGTGGTTGTGCTGGGTCAAATGATGCAAAGTTACAAGCCGCCCATCTCGACCGATCGGGGCATAGCCCCGGAGCATGCGGTCAACGTTTGTTTCGACTACTCTACTCTTTCACGTGAGCTCCTCGAAAGGAGTGAAAACGTGATCTTCGACTTACTGATAGACACGCTTACCTAGAACCTCTTTAGGGTTCCAGTTCCTTGGGCAACAATTGAGCCCCAGCGGGCCTGTCCAGCAGGCTGTGTTTGTGACATAACTGATTTCATCGGAAAGTTAGAAAGTTTTGTTTTGTTTGCGTTAGTCGGTAGATTTTTCTAACGTCGATCCCGTCTTGCTACGATGTGGAAATCTGTTGACTGCAAAGACCTATAACAACGAAAATCGCTTACTAGTTTTAAGTAAGAAGTAGATACTGTTATAAGGGTAAAAATGAAATAGTTTAAAAGTTTACAGATCGGGTACCCACGGATTTAGTCCCCTTCTTTCGAACTTTTCCCTTCCCGAACCTTCCTGGACGAACGACTTAAGATTGCGAACGTCCACCGAGTCTCGAGCAGAGTTAGCTAAAAAATCCCAATGTTCTTGTACTCCCCGCTTTACAGTAAGTAGAAAAAAGTCGTCATCGAAAGTCTCTACTTCATCGTTCTTATGGCGTTCTCGATCGTCAACGTAGATAGCAAGAATTTTAAAAATAGCATTTTTTGAACGCCCAGCCATTTTCCACAGAGTAAAAACAAGCTGCGACCTCGGAAAATCTAGGTTCGAACTTTTGTAGTACAACCCAATATCCTCAAGCCGGTCTCTTGCTCCCGCTCCTACATGTTCGTTAAGCCCTGCTACGTAGCTACCTTTTTGCAAATTGGTTGCATCCTCGCATTTCAACACGGAGGGAATGGCGGAAATGAAGATATTTAGTAAGTCATTGTCGCATTGCTCTCACCGGCTGGGCATGTATGGAAGATCGAGCATTTCCACTATTTCGTCGGTTGCGGGTGAAGCCATGTACTCCTCCTATACAAAGAACTTTAAAACTTTGGAATCAATCACTTGCTGGGCAGCAGCGTCAAGATCTGAGCCCGTCATCCTGTACAACTTGATGCTGCCGGATTCAACTGCCTCCGCGACAGGTCCTGTTAAAGTAGTGCTATCGCGTACCACAAGGTGTAGCACACCCCCTTGACCATAACGCCCGTTCTGGCTGAACTCGACTGCATCACGAAGTTGCTGCGACATCGAGAGTTGTTTCACATTTTTAACCTCGATCAAGCCAGGCGAAGTAGTGCCATCTGAGATACGCATTTTCTCACCGATGCGGTAGTTGACACGATCACCGACTGCTTCGCCTAGTTCGCGCTGAATCACATTCCGACCAGCTTGTTCACCGACAGTGCCCTTATTTAAGATGTTGGCAACCCACTGTTTCGGTGGTGGTAAGCGCAAATCGCAGGTATAGAGACCAAGCGGGTCTGCCCAGCAGGTTGTGTTTGTGACATAACCGCTATTATCGGACAGTTGCGGCGAGCAAAACGGTATCGCTGCAGGTAAAGACCGCTTTTCTTCACCCAGTCACTGAAGCGGCGGATCCCGCGCCGCTGCCATTTTACCGCGCAAGACCACAGCGTACATAAGCTTGCCTTCGGACAACTCGGCCCCAGTGCCAGGTCCAAGCAACCCTGGTTACTCAAATGGGGACGTCCAGTCGGCTCGACGGCCAGACAAGACGAGCATTGGCCACCACCTTCTGAGGAGTCCTCCGTGAGCACACGCATCGTCCACCGCCCGGCACGGTTACACAAGACGATCAAGCCTCAAGAACCGATAAAAGTCGCCCCGGTACCGACGATCCGCTCCACCGGCACATCCCGCAACATAATGGCCATCGTCATGCCACTGATCGCCGGCACCGGCATGGTCTTGATGATGTTTTCATCAGGTAATCCCATCCGCATGGCCATCGGATGCGTCATGTTCGTAGCCGTCCTCCAGACAGCCATCGGCCTCTTTATCCGTCAAAAGACTGGTAAACGCAAGATGGCGGAGGAAGAGAGGACACGATTTCTCCAGCACCTGGAAGAAACGGCGGCGGAGATCCGTGACATCGCTACCCGGCAACGTGCGGAGGCTCTCGCCAGGCACCCGCGGCCGGAAGCGCTTACCAGCGTCATCCGTGATCCGTACCGGCTATGGGAGCGACGCAGAAACGATGAGGACTTCCTCGTCACCAGGATTGGCACTGGGACCGGTGAATTAGCTGCGGGCATCCGCATCGGCGGTACGACCAATCCAATGAACGTTGCCGAGCCGATTTCACAAGCGCACCTCGATCGCATGCGCAAACGCGTTACCACCATTGAGGATTTGCCCATTGCAATTCCGGCGCGTGGGGTTGTGTCGCTCGTCGGTCCGCCGCAGGTGACGTCGAACATCGTTCGGTCGATTATTGCCCAGACCGCAGTCTTTCACGCGCCTGACGATGTCCGCCTGCACTTGGCTCTGCCCCTAGCAGAAGAGGCAGACTCAGCTAGGTGGGCTCTGTGGCTCCCGCACTTGCTAAATGCCGAACAGTTCGATGGGCCCATCGGCAGGCGCGAAGTTTCATTCGACGAGGAATCTACTCAATCTCTCAGAGACGAACTGGAATCGCGCCGGCAGCGACTGGAAGAGAGGTCGAAATACAACGCTTCACCTCTTGACGTTCCGCATCTCCTCATCGTGGCCGATACGAGCTCGGAACATGGCCAACGAATTACCAGTTTGCTCAGTGCCTTCCCGTCACTGGAGCTAGCTCGAATTACTCTGGTTGCCACTTCTCTGTCGCAGCATATGGAGCCGTCCCACGTTGATGTACGTGTGCTTGCGGAGCTTTCAGGGGCATTCACTGTGCAATTGCTCGATCGTGGCGAGACCCCGAGGAAGGGGAAGATGGCTACGTAGAAAGAATGTTGTACGGCGGCTTTACCGGAACCGCAGACAACGTGACTGTGTCACTCGCAGAATCCGTATCGCGTGCTGTGTCGCCGCTTCGTTAAGTGGAAGATGCGATCCCCGACTCGGTCTTGGAGCAGACCATTGAGCTTGACTCGATGCTAGGGATAGACAATTTCGCTACCTACGACATCTCGTCGGCATGGTCCCCGCGCAGCAGCCGCGATTTCCTCAACGTCCCCTTCGCGGTGGGGCCTGAAGGTGAAACAGTTCGGCTCGACATTAAGGAATCGGCTCAAGGAGGTATGGGGCCGCACGGGCTTTGCGTGGGTGCGACGGGATCCGGCAATCCAGAATGTGGCTTTGGGCTACAATGGCCGCATGGCAGCTACTACAACGCAGCGCGCGGCGATCTATGCACGTATTTCACTCGATAAGCAGGAAGAAGCCGGTATCAAGCGACAGATACATTTAGCCACTAAGCAGGCTGAGGCCGACGAGGCTGAGATCGTCGCCACCTACGTGGATAACAACATCTCTGCCTTCTCCGGTGAGTACCGTCCCGAGTACGACAAACTCATTCACGCCATCGAGAACCGCGAGATTGATGTTGTGTATGTCTACGCACTCGACCGGTTGACGCGCCGTACTAAAGACACACTTGCTCTCTTTGAGTTATGCGAGAAGCACAACGTCACTGTGAAGGCCAATCGTGGCTATAACATCGACCCAAGCGATCCAGCATCGCGACTCACTATCGTCATTCTCGGTCTTATTGCTGAACAGGAGTCCATCGACCGCGCTGCCCGTGTCCGCGCTGCATACGAGGACCGTGCCCGTACCGGGCGACCCAAGACAGGCGGACGACGAATGTTCGGTTACGAAGCAGATGCTGTAACCATCATCGACGAAGAGGCCCAGGCAATTCTCGACGCTGCAGCAATGGTCATTGCTGGCAAAACCTTGCGTGAAACGGTGCGAGAGATCTTTGATGCACGAGGCCTGACTGCTACAACCGGGCGACCCATGACGGCGCCGACACTGCGGGACATTTTGCTCAATCCGCGTGTGCGTGGTTTGAGTACCTTCAACCCCACTGACCCAGACACCGGCTACCGTCTTGTCAAAGACCGTCAGATCGTAGGTAAGGGCAACTGGCCTGCGATCATCGACGAAGCCACCGGCGAGAAGCTTGATGCTGTCTTACGTGACCCGTCACGGCGGCGGTCACACAGTGGCAACGCGCCCCGCTACTTTCTTGCATCAGTGCTTACCTGCACCTGCGGTGATCCTATGTACGCCCGCAGCCGAAGGAACAAGGCGGGTGAGCCGCGCCGGTACTACACGTGCAAGCGGTCTGAACCTGGTGGTACACACGTGTCCATCGGCGCTGAGGTGGACAACCTTATCGAGGCAGTCATCATCAAGCGTATGGCGCAGCCTGATGCCATAGAAGCGCTGCAGCAGGCCCTTTCGCCCGAAGATGACGGTCTCACCGAACAGTTGCAGGAGCTGGCAGGCGAGAGGAATGCGCTGCTAGCGCGCCGCGAACAGATCGAAGAAGCGATTATTGCTGCCGATGTTGACATGTCCACATTCGCGCGCGTGTCGAAGAAAATCGAAGATCAAATCTCCACTATCGACGAGAAGATGCGCGAGCTGACCACGAGCCGTGAAGCTGACCCTTTGGCTGTAGAACTTGCCAATGGTCCAGACTTCGCTGAGTGGTGGAGTAGCGCTTCTGTTGAGGACAAGCGCAGGCTTACTCGGCTGCTCATGGAAATCCGTATTCTGCCCGGCAAGGCTGGTGCGAAGAAGTTCGATCCACACCGTGTGCAGATCGCTTGGCGGCAGTAGTTGCTTGCGGGGTGCTTCTACGAGGGAACGCCACGGGAGCTGGCAGACTCGGGGGAGATCTGCCTCTGCGCCGGGGGGAGGGGCATTTTGCTCAACCGTGGCGTTCCCGGAAAAATTATGACACGGCTTACGTTACTGCGCATGTCGAGCGGTGGAAAGAAATTATTCGCCTGTACGCTATCGCTAATTGGTTAGTTGTGTTACACTATCTATAACGTACAACGATCTCGTACACTCTTGTCCTGCTGTTATGCGTTCATAACAACACGTCACTTAGGAGCTGTACAAGTTCGACCGATTTATTACTGACAAGTAATGGCCATGATGGAGGACTGGCAGGTGCGCACCGAAGATGTTGTCAGGGACGAGGCCGGCAGAATCCTTGGCCTCGGAACCCACGATCTTTCTACCCCAGACAATGCTCAATCGGATGTCGGGCAGATTACGACGTTCAATGTCCTGGGGTTCTCCGGCGTTTCTGACAAGCCAGACGGTTGGTACCTCCCAAATAACACCTTCAATCCAGCTCTGGTACTCGAAACCAAAGCGTCAGACAAGGATCTGTCCAAACAGGCTTTTGTTGACGAGCTGCTTAAAAACATGGAAATTGCTTCTACCCGCTACTCCAAGGTGGTGGGGGTGCTAACGAACGGGGATGCACAGCGAATCTTCCTCTTACGACGCCGGAGTGTGGGCAGTGTTAAGGAACACCCTGCATCGCTCGATGAGCTTAAGCAGAGTGTTCCACCGACGCTGCAACCGAAGGAGTATTATCTCGGTCTCTTCGCTGAAGACAGTATCGACCAGCGCAAAATCTACGATCTAACGCGGCGTATCAATGACATGCTGCATTTCCAGTTCGGGATCAAAAACCTTAATCACAGGATGATCTTCACCGCGTGCGCTTTGGTTGCCAAGCGTTACGACGCTTACTTCTACGAAGGCATGGATTATCAAGCTTTCCACAACACCATCAACTCGACCTTGAACAAGCAGATGACGAAGTGGCGTCGTCATAACGAAAAGCTCACGGTACTGGCCGAGGTCTTCTCTGAAATCAAAATGAACCTAAACGTTGATGATGAAGATCCCAAGGCGCAGCGCCATGTAGAACGTTTGGTGTGGGAATTTATTGAGTGGGTGACTGAAATCTCGGAGGCAATTAACTCCGACGCCTGGCGCGGCGAAGATGTCATGGCCATTTTCTTCAACGAGTTCTCGCGCTACAAAGCCAAATCTGAATCGGGGCAGGTCTTTACCCCAGACCACATCACGGGATTCATTTATAAGGTGCTAGGCACCAACGCTAACGACCGCGTCCTGGATGCCACCTGCGGTTCGGGCGCGTTCCTCGTGAAGTCCATGGGCATCATGATTGACGAGGTCGGTGGCGTTAGCACGACGCAGGCAAAGAGGATCAAACGGGAGCAACTATTCGGTATCGAACAGGATCGAGAGATTTTTGCCCTCGCGTGCGCCAATATGCTGATCCACAAGGACGGAAAGACTAATCTGGCCCTGCTCGATGCGCGCACTGAACAAGCAGAGGAATGGATCGCCCAGCAGAACATCACGAAAGTGATGATGAACCCACCGTACGAACGCAAATACGGTTGTATGAACATCGTCGAAAACGTTCTTAATTCAGTCCCAGCTGGAACAAAATGCGCTTTCATTCTCCCGGACAAGAAGTTGGAGAAAACCGGGTCAACCCAAATGAGGCGCATTCTTTCAAAGAATCGCCTCGACATGGTCATTAAATTACCGGAAAAGATCTTTGTGAAGGCGGCTGTGACCACTAGCCTATTCGTGTTTGAAACAGGCGTTCCACAAAATGGCCGTGAATTTTTCGCTTGCAACATGTCTGACGACGGTCTTGTCACGGTGAAAAACAAAGGGCGTCACGATGTTTACGGCAAATGGCCTTCCATCGAAGCGAACTGGTTGCAGATCATCAGTCGCCGATCAGGACACGAGTCGATTCAATGGAACGATCCCGCAGACTGCTTGAGTTGGCAAGCGCCCGTCCCACCGTTTTCGATCACGACTGAGCAGTTTAACGAGGTCGGCTTGAATTTCCTGGCCTTCCAGCAGGAAGTGGATCTTGACGATATCCGTGAACTAGCAGCTAACGCGGTGCTGTACGCGGGCGAACTGCAAACATCTAAGGAAACAGGACAGGTTGATATTTCGACCTCAATCACACCTGCTAGAACCGACTCTTTAGCAATTGAAGTCGCAGGTATTAGCGAGGTTGCTGCTGAGGTGGCTGTAAAGGAGACAGATTACTAATGGCACAAATCGACGTATCCCAATGGCGACCGTTTGTGATTGGCGACTATTTCACACTCACTAAAGGTAAGCGTCTTACCAGAGCCGACATGATTCCTGGTAAATATCATTTTATCGGAGCCTCGGGCATCAATAACGGTGTGACCGCCGAAGTGGCGAACGACGAGTTTCTCCACAAGCCACACTGCCTCACCTTGTCATATAACGGTTCAGTCGGAGAAGCGTTCTATCAAGACGAACCGTTCGTTGCCTCGGATGACGTAAATGTCATTCGAGCGAAGCAGGCGACAATGACAAAAGAGGCCTACCTCTTTGTCGCCGCCGTGCTTAAAGTTATCGGTCAGAGATATGCCTTCATTGACAAGTGGACGATCGATCGCATGGAAACTGACGAGATCGTGCTACCGGCGACCCAAGATGGTCAACCCGACTGGGAGTACATGACTGAGTTTATGGCCGATATTCTCCTTACGGCCGAAGATCGCTTGCAACAGCTCTCCACGCTTGTCGCCGATAAATAGCGAAGAAGCACCAGTAGTGCCGGATGTGATTTAAATGCTTATTGGTTATGCACGTGTCTCCACGTCGAAACAAGGCCAGTCTCTCGACACCCAGCGCGAGGCGCTCATCGACGCTGGCTGCGACCCGAAGCACATCTACACCGACACCATCAGTGGCACCAAATGGCAGCGCCCCGGCCTTGATGACGCACTGGCGTACATGCGTCCCGATGACACGCTTGTTGTGACCAGGCTCGATCGTCTTGGCCGCAGTCTCGCTGAGACGGTGAACACCATCGCGGACCTCGCGGAACGTGATATCAACGTGAAAGTGCTAGAACCAGCACTTGACACGTCCCGGCCTGCTGACAAAGTGGTCATCAACGTCATGGCCAGCTTGGCTGAGTGGGAGCGTGACCTCCTTATCCAGCGCACCCGTGAAGGCGTTGCACACGCCCGCGCACAGGGCCGTGTCGCTGGACCGAAGCCGAAGCTCAGCGATGAGCAAGCCCAGGTTGCCAAGGAACTCATCGACGGTGGTAAGTCCGTGAGTGCTGTCGCTAGGACGTTCAACGTGTCCAGGCCAACGATCTACCGCGCCATCGAGCGCCTTAACGCAGAGACCTAGTCCGGGGGCTGCGTCGCTAGCGCTCGCACCCTGCAAGCCGGTACCAGGCAGCGCTAGCGACGCACTGAGTACGTGGGGGTGCTGCAGGGCGCGGTAATAGCACTGCCCGGCACAGCCGGGGCCAAATACGGAATTGATCACACACATCCCGTATTTGGCAAGGAGTGCTCCATATGTCCACCTACTCGCAGACCCTCACCTCCCACGGCGACATCCTCGCCAATATCCCCGGCATCCTGGGCTTTTATCCACAGAACTCGCTGGTGCTCGCGTTCTTCGACCGCAACAGTGACACCCCTGGTCTACACCTGGGACCGCTCGCTCGGCTCGACCTCGACGACGCTGTTGAGACGCTAACCGCCAACCAACAGCAGTTCGCTGCATGGTCTGGCCGCGTCAACGCTGACGCTGTTATCGCGTACGTGGTCAACAGTGATCCGTCAGCAGCAGATGAGCTAGCCGAGTTCCTGCTCAGCGAAGACTCACCACTACCGACCGTGCTTGCGATCGTGCAGGTCCCAGAGCTTACTTCTGGGACGGGCTGGTGGACTGTGTATCAGCAACTGAGTCTGTCAGCACCGCGCACAGGGGTTGTCAGCGAGGTTGCAGGCTCTCTTACCCTGCAGCAGATGGTGCTGGACACTGGCCAGCTGCCAGCGCTGTCACGTGAAGAGCTGGAAGAGCGCTTGAACAGTACCTCTCACGGCATCGACGAGGAGGAATATCAAGACATCATCGCCGACGTCGAGGGGTACGAGAACGAGATTCACTTCCTCCGTGACGATCTACAGCATGAGTACGAGAAGGCTGCAAAGGGTGTCTCTGACCCCACCGATACACAGGCCATCTGTGCTGCGCTGAGGTGCTTTACAACACCTATGCTGCGAGACCCGTTGCTCGGCGCGCTGCTGGACGAGCCGCAGCAGGGCCTTGCATTCGCAGAACGTCTTATGCGAACCGTGCCGCGAGATTGGCTCAAGATGCGCTCGCAGATAACCGCTACCGTCGCTGTTCTCGCACAAGCCACAGGGCAAACTGGCCTGGCAGGCGTGGCCGCGCACAAGGCCACTGAGCTGAACGAGACCGAAAACTTTCCGAACCTGGTGAACAGATCCATCAGCCTCGGCCTAGGCAGCAAGCTCATCACGAGCGTGCGTCAAGGTGCGTCGAAGGCACACTACCTCTTGTTCGACGCCTAAAGAATTTCGCCCCGTTGCAGCAGTCGCTGTAGCGGGGTTTTCTTTTCTGTTAGTGCCGTGACCAGGGAAGACATTCATCTTCTACTAGCAGGGGAGAAGTCTCTAGACAGCAGAGCTGTCTCAAAGAACGGATTGAGAATCAATCCACAAGGAGGCACTCATGCACCACTACACCCACGAAGACCTGGAGCTGCTCTACCTGATGAGCGACGGCATGGACGGCGAAGACGCCGATCCTGGTGCAACCCAAGAGCTACGCGACCTGGAAGCAGCAGGGGCACATCTGCCCTGGGCAGTGCTGTAACAGCACTTACAGCAGCAGCAAAGCCGCTGCTCAAACACACAATTGAAAGACAATTCACACTCACTCATAAGGAGAAATCATCGTGTCTAACCCATTCAACAACGGCACCATCGTTGGCAACACCGCTCGCGAGCCGAAGATCTTCGAGCACGCTAATGGTGGCGCGACGGTCAAGCTCAGCGTCTATGCACGCAATACGTTCAAGAGCAAGACCACTGGCAAGGTGGAGTCTGAGATCGTAGAACTCACCGGCTACGTGCAGGATGCTAAGAATCTTGGCGTCTTCGGCTGCATCGGCGCTGGTGATCGCGTTGCAGTCTCGTACTCGCTCAAGACGGACAACTACACCGACAAGGATGGCGTGAAGCACTACCCGCTGGTTGCCCGCATCGACACGGTGCAGCTCATCGATTCCAAGAAAGAGTCTGCAGCCCGCGCTGCACGCCGTGAGAACGGCGCTGGCACCGCCGCCAACGACACTGAAGAAGTGCCGTTCTAACAACAACACCCCGCAGGGATTCCCTGCGGGGTTATTTTTTCAGTACAAACCGCGCATGACGCCGTTGCCGTCCGGTAGGGGATCGCTACCGCGCCTGCTCTGGGGCACCGTCATTTCACAGCGCAATACACGCACCACGACACGCGCTGTTTTACCGTGCAACAAACACGCCATTTCGCTGCGCATTGCACTGACACATCTACACGCCGCTGGATCAATCACTTCACTGCACCCTGTAGTGGCGCGTCACTTAATTGGCACGTTTATTGCGCAGTTAAGTGGTGTGTCACTTCGTCGACCACTTAAATGACACTTTTAATGACACGCCACTTCATTGGCACATTTACTGCGCAGTTAAATTACATGTCATTTCATTAGCACGTTTATTGACTACTTAAATGACGCTGTAACTCTGCATCACATTCTGCAGGCACTTTCGCTGCACTCTCTACGTACTCATCTACTGTCCACTTAACGGCACTGTAGCCACGTACCTCTACTACACAATCAACAGCACAACAAACACGCCACTACACGCGCTATTTCACAGCACTACAGGATTACCGCTACACAAAACAACCGCTCTAATTCTTCGATTTTCGCTGAATTAGAGCGGTTTTAGCGCTGTCTCTGGGCACTGACCCCGGCGACACCCGGCTAGGCCGCTACAGGGCCGTACAAGGCGTGTGGCGAGCTGCTACAGCTCCATGCCACCATCGCGGTCGCGCTGTTGCTGCTGGCGGCGCTTGTTGGTTCGTTCCTGAGCACGGCGGCGTGCGGCGGTCCGTTCCTGCTGGATACGCTGCTCAACAGCAACCCGATACCGCTGCTTCATCTCAGGGTCGTTATCGAGTTCGACATGCAGGAAGTCCCGGTCTACGTGGGAAATCTCTTGCAGAGACTGCGTTGCCTCCTCGATGATGATGGCGGCTTCCTCTTCTGCAGCTGCGCGGCGCGCTTCGAGGCTTTCGGTGAATGCGCGTTTCTCCGTGTCAAAGGCTTCACGCTCACTGTCCAGGGCTGCGCGTTCGCTAGCCAGCTGTTCACGCTCACGCGCGGCCTCGCTACGGATGGCCACAGCATCACGTTGTGCTTCGCTACGAGTGTTTTTAGCGTCCTGCGTGGCCTCGGTGCGGATGCTCTCAGCGTCGCGCTCGGCTTCCTTGCGTGCCGTGTTGCGGATCTTTTCTGCGTCCTGTTCCGCACGCTTGAGCTTCGCTTCTGCAGCGCTGCTGGACTCCTTGGCACGGTCCAGTAGCTCATCCGCCTGAGCCTCGGCTAGACCCAACTCTTGTTCAGCATCCCTGCGTGCTTCACTACGGATCTTCTCTGCGTCCTGCTCAGCCTTCTCGCGTGTCTCGCGTAGTACGCGTTCGGCCACTGCACGCGCCTGCGTGTCAGCGTTCTCCAGTACGCCCTGCGCTGCTTCACGGGCCTGCTGGGCCTGTTCGAGTTCCTCTGCGGCCTGCTTGAGATCACGGTCAATCGCGTCCATATCTCGTCGTACAGAACGGCGCTTGACCTCCACCTCGTCCTCGCGGTTCGCGAGGTCACGCTCCCGGTCCTGCTGCTCCGCATAGCGGTCAGGACTGAGTGACTCGTCGTGTCGTTCAGACACATCTAGCTCTACCGGATAACCCAGCACGTACATGTGCTCGCGGAGTCCGCGCTGCGCGTCGATGAACTTCTGGTTCCCTGAGATTTGCTTGCCCTTCTTGGGTCCAGACTTGTACCGCACTGACTCATCGGTGTTGTAAGCAATGCCGGGGCGGCAACGTAGCTTGGCTGGATCTTTCGGGTCAGGGGAGAGGGTGTCAGCCTGGAACTGGATGTGCGGGGTCGACTCGTCGAAGTTCATATCCCCTCCAGCAACAGCATCGATGCCGCCGGGGATGAAGTTCTCTGCCAACCAACGCATTGACTCTTCGAGATACTGCTTCGCTTCGTCGTAGTCCCGAGCCACCAGTCGTGGTCGTTTTACCTCACGGCCATCTACCTCGCTGGTGTAGAAGTCGGGGACCTCTACACACATACTCTTCGGCAGATGCACGACGAACAATGACGTTTCAAAACTGTTTTTCTGTACGCGCACACCGTCCATCCGCGCGTCTTGGTACGCCAAGACTTCCTCGACGGACGTTGCGCGTCTGAACGTCCCGTCTCCGTTGTTCACGAACGGTACGTTCAGATGAGCGTCCGCGACGACGATATTGCTATTCATCGCGGCCTGGTGCATGAGGTCTCTCTGATCGAGTTCCCTCATGCACTCACGGAGGAGACGCTTGCGGTCTCCCCGTGTCGTATCTCCGCCGCAGTTATCGCGGCGGAGATGCTTCAAGTTGAACGCTGCGCGTCCCTTCTGCGCTGTAGATGTCTCCGACATATCTGCGTACCTCCTGTAGATGTGTGCGCGTACACGGAGCCTCTGTCTTCGACCCCTCCATGTACGCGCCCACATGACGAACTTGAGTTTCTTGGGGACCCCTCAAGAATCGTTCGGGTCCCTTGGCTGCGCCGTCCCAAACGATTCTACCCCAAAAACTCAAGTTCTCTAGCCCCCTAAAGACCTCAGTCTAGCCACCTCGCAAGCTCGGATAACTGAGGTCTCACGGGGGCGCCTGCAGCGGGCAATCTGCTCGCGTGAAAACCCTCCCTATTCGGTCGGCTTTTTCACGCTTCGCCTTGTGTGAAAAGCTACGTGACCTGCGAAGATACGCTGTGGCGATCTCCTTGGTCCCGTAGCAGGGCAGTGTCTTCACGGCGCTATTCGCCCCGTTCGACCCTGCCTGAGGCTTCTGACGAAGCCCGACATAACCGTCACATTAAAAATGTACCGGTTATGAAGCGGTGCGCATTTTCGGCGCGAAAATTGACGCCGGTATGTAAGTGGTGCATTTTCCCTGCTCATGCAGTGAAAATAGGACTTTTAGAAAAAGTCCTGGCGTCGCACCCCCTTATACAGTGTTTACGGTGTCAGCGCTGAAAATCAGCTCTGACACATCAATTCCGTCATCGCTGCAGCTCAGACGGTAAAAAATCGGTTACGAACCGATTGTTTTTTGCGTGTAACCGGTTATGAACCGGTTGACACACATATCCTCCGGAATATCGCGCTGTACCAGCGCTGTTCTCGCCTTGCTGCAGCCCTGCAGCACGGCCACGGCGGCTGCTCTAGACATGACAAAACCCCGTCACGAGGACGGGGCTTCGATGGGGGAGTGACCGCTACAGCGGTACAGTTTTCACGCTCAGATTGTACGGCGACACGGGGTTCGGCCGTACAGTCTTGCGCCTAATTCTGTACAGTCTCGCCGGAGTGACCCGGCTCGCTGGATTCTCCACTGTCGGTATCAGACGGCGCATTACCGTCCGGCTTAGCAGGCTCGGCAGACTTGTCTCCACCCGCTGTAGACGGTTCATCACCGTCGAGATTCACCTTGAACTCTTTGGCGTACTCACGCATTTGCTCGGCACGCTCCTTGACTGCCTTGTGTGCACGCCGCAGCCTGTTTAACTCTTCCTTGATGCGCTGTTCTTCGCGCAGCACGGCTTCAAAGTCTTCACGAAAAGACATGATTTTTCTCCTTGGTTGTGGTCTATCTGTAGGGCTAAGTCACCCACACGCGGTGGACCACGCGTGGGCAGTAGGGCGCTCATGTGGCACCCCTACTTACAGCCAGCCCATGACTCCGCAGGGCCTGCAGAGTCGGACAGCACTGGTACTTCAACACCATCCTTGCCGGGCAGTTTCACGGCGTTGAAGGCAGCCATAACTGTCTGCTTGATCTCTTCTGCACGGTCACGTGGGACCGACAGCACGATCTCGTCGTGGACGAAGATACGGATCATCTCTAGCACCTCCTGCGGGAGGTTCATCACGCCCTCTAAGAACACATCACGTGCCGTGCCCTGGCCGTAGGCGGCAGGGGCTTGGGTGTACGCAGTGGAGCGGCCGACGGCCACACGGCGACCAAACCCAGTTGCAACCCAGCCGAGCGCCTCAGCGTGATTGCGTAGATGTTTCTTGAAGTACTCAAGTACTGGAAACTCGAAGTGCAGTCGGTCGATCTGAGACTTCGCTTCGACCACAGAGATACCAGCGTCGGCGGCGAAACCCCTTGCACCCATGCCGTAGTTGGTGGCGTGGCCGAGCGCCTTCGCTTCAGCCCTACGCGCCGCATCGTCGAAGATGCGAATTGCCATTTCCGTGTGGGCATCTCGGCCAGGAGCAAACAGTGCAGCATAGGCAGCATCACCGCTACCTGCTGCCATGCAGCGTGCGTCGATTTGGGAGAGATCCACAGAGATCAACGCTTCACCAGCGTTGTCCGGGAGGATCATCTCACGCTGTCTGAGGAGACGCTCATTACGAGACCCAAAGACAGTCATGCCGGGGTTCGTGGTACTGAGTCGGCCAGTGACTTGGCCTGCCTGAATACTCGGGTACACCTTGTCTCCGTGTGAGTACTTTTTGATCGTCGAGGCCGGTGTAGAGGACTTAAGAAGCTTATCCATCTTCTTGGCCAGTTCGACGATCTCCGGCACGTCAGCGTGCTGCTCTGCAAGCCCGTTGAACGCTTCGGAGCTGGTACTAATTTCGCCCTTGTCTGTAAGGGGTAACGCAGCGCCAAACTGGTCCAGGTACTCGGCGAAGGCCTGCTTGCCTTCCTTGGTCGTCCAGGGTTCCTTACCCTTGTCGGGGATGCCCACGTTAGCCACGAGCCATGCGCGGATCTCAGCCTTGACGACTGCTTCCTCTGCGAGGAATTGCTCGACCTTAGCAAGGTCTACGCGGATGCCGCGAGATTCCACAACGCTCAGTGCGTGCATCTTCTCGTGCTCACGCTGCAGATAATCCTCACTGACAGCCTCCAAGGCGGCCGAGAGCACCTGGTTGTAGACGGCAACGTTCGCACGCACGTCCTGCAGGGCATACGCGACGTACTCGGGGTTGTCGACGGGAATTTTGTCGAAACCGCCGTATTGCTTCTTCAGGGCCTTTAGCGCAGACTTGCCGTCTTTCAGCAGTTTGCCGTCGACTCCGCAGCGCTCGGCTACAGCATCGAGGCCATGCTCAAGGTCAGCGCCCTCAGCAGCCAATCGGGAGAGAACCAGCGTGTCGTGCACTTTACCGGCCTGGATCAGAGCCTCGTCATCGAGGTCGTAGAAGTGCCGCAGCGCAGGCAGGTCAAACTGCACAACATTATGGCCGACAACCCTGTCTGCACGCTCTAGTAGCGGGACAAGTTCACCAGCGATATCGGTAGTTGCCACAGGCTCCGCACCGTTGACGGAGTACGTGGCGAGGCGCACGAAGCCAGGATCATCCGTGGCATACATGCTAGCTGCGTCACCAGTTTCAAGGTCGAACACAACAGTGGTCTCGTCGGAAGGTGCTGCAGGTAAGATAGGTTCACCTGCTGTTTCTGCAGGTGTTGGCGTCGGCTCGGGTGCTGGCGGGGGAGTACCACCGCCATTGCCACCGTCACCACCAGTGCCGGGATCACCGTCGTCACCATCGTCACCGAAGGGACCACCACCAGCAAGAGGGTCATCCTCCGGTGCTCCACGCCAGACCACTTGGTACCGCCGTTCAGAAAACGGGCCTCCCTCAATTGATTCGATAGCAAGGCCGTCAAGTGTGCGGTTTTCGAGCCGCCGGTACACACGATTAAGCGAGAACGACCGAGCGTCCTCCGTGCCGTAAATACCCGAAGGTAGAGGTACGTAAGGGTCCTCCATGCCCAGTGTCGCCCACAACGTGTCTGAGGAATCGACGTCGTCTTGCTCATTGATCTTTGCGATGATGCGCTGAATGTCATATGGGCGGAAGCCATTAGGGCACCGGCCAGAGCCTTGTACGTGGGTGTACAGCCAGTACAAGTGCATGATATTTGCACGCTCACCATCGTTGCGCTCACGACGCTGCTCGGCCACACCGTCCATGAAATCGCCGTAACCGACGTGCTCAAGCACCCCGCCGACGTTGAAATACCATTCCTCAAAACTGCCGACCGGCGCGCCAGGTCGAGGTTCAGATCTGCCAGCGACAATCCACGATTGGATAAACGTCAGCAGCGCTGCCAGCAGTTCAGGGCGCTTTTCCTTGATCGTGGTATTGAGCATTGGGTATTTAAAGCCACTTCGTGCCTCGGCAAAGTCAGTCGGGACTTCGAGGTCGATGTACATGAACCGACGGCCAAGGTCATCTGAACACGAAAGGTTGTTCCCGGTAAACACCATTTGCATGTTGTTCGGAACGCTAATCATGCGTGATTCACCGAGCACACGACCCTCGTGACGCTCGGCGGTAATCGCTGCAGCCAGGGACTTGAAGTCGAGGACCCCATCAGGTTCGTCGAAAAGCGCGAAGGTGTTTCCCGCAAGAAGCATGGCGGTCAAGACCTTGGAAAACTCATCATCTTTGCTCGGACACTTCGTGACTGGCACAGGCGCACCCGTGATTAAAGTAGAAGAACCGGAGACGAGCACATTCTTGCCCACGGCGGGGCCAGAGCCGGAGATACACCATGCAGGTGATTTATCCACCGACGGCCCAAACAGCAAGCTCAGCAACAGCGCCATAAGACGGCTAAAGTCCTGAGGTGTCTTGAAGGGGAAGTCAGAGAAGATATCCTCAAGCTTCTCGCGCGCAGCAGCGATGTCCTGCTCAGTCGGGTTCTCAGGGATGGCCAAATTTTCGACGTCAACGTCGAGATCAACGAACAAGCCAGTCTCGGGGTCAAGTCCAGACGCAGTGATGATCCGACCGCTGCGCGTAATGATGGGGGAGTTCACCAGCCCGTTGAGCTGCGGGAATCTTTTCGCCCATTTCGGCTGGAACATCGTGTCAATGTCGGTGGCAGTCGGATCGACAAGCTGCACATCATTCTTTGTCAGACGATAAGGCGTGACCGCCTCACTGACCAGGCTCAAGCCGTTAGCACGGTTGACCTTCACGATCTCACGGCGTGAGTCCTCCGGCTGGGTCTTTCCATCAGTTACCTCAAAGATCTCGCTAGGTTCCTCACGCGGTAGCATCTCAACAGCGGTCGTGCCCTGGCGGAACAGCGTGGTCCCGGCATGAGTTGCATGAAGAGCCTTGAACATCGTCTCGCGGCGAGTCTGGGGATTACCTTCGTCGTAGTTGATAAGTAGCGTGCCACTAGCGCCTAGCTCATCGAGCATTTCCTCAAGTTCTTCTGCGCTGGTGGCACCGCCACGCATTTCAGGCATCTTCGGCATCTTCCGAGCAGGCTTGTCTTGGGCCTTGCTGATCCACAGCTCAAGCATCTCCGCACGCTTGTCTTCAGGCAGAGATGCCAGCACGTCATCGAGACCCTGTTTGCCTTGCCCCGGCACCTGTACAAAGCGCACTGGTGTTGCACCCCACTGGATAAGCAGTTCGCGAAACTCACGCGCACTGTCATAGACGTACCGGTTCTCACTGGCATCTGCATCAGGGACGATGCAGACGTAGCGATCCATGAACTGTGCAAGTACTGCGTAGTTTTGAAGACCCTTCCAGCTCCAAATACCCGGAAGACGGTACACAGCGGTTGTTTCATCAGTGTTCGACAAGGCAGCAAGTGCCTGCTTCGTGCCCTCGACGATGAGCACTAGCTTTGTCTCATCGCTCACAGGGCGCAGCACCGTCAGTGCCGGTGGGGGAGTACCCCACTCGTTGTCTTTGGCAGGGCAAACATACTTCGTCGGCCGACCCTTGCGATTAGGCAAGGAGCCAGGCAGCGGCTTGACCTGGTACGTGGTTTCACCACTGATCTCTTCCATCGGGAAGATGAGAGATGGCATCGCATCAGGGCCGATCCACTGCAGTTCTTGAGGTACAGCCTCAATGGTGCGTGCCGTGTACACGCCACAGGTCTCAATGACCTCATCCGAGATCGCACTGCTACGCAGTTCTTCGAGATGCGCACTAATAAGTTTCGGGAGCACGGTATGGACAGGAGAAGATTTTGTATCTTCCTGTTGACCATCTGATACCACGGTGGTATCATTACAGGCAGAAACACTGACTGCCTGACCGTTGTCGTTGTTTTGGCCCCCGGTAGCTACGGGGGTCTTTTTCTTTGCCTCCATGGTTACGCCGCACCTCCGAGCACTGTCACGAGCTGCTGACGCTGCTCATCGCTGAGCTTCGGTGCAGCATCAACGACAGCATCAACAAAGTTGTCAAACATATGTGGCGACGGCACACGCGCAGCATCGAGATAGAGGTCGAGATCTTCCTGGCTGACGCGGTAGGCAGAACCGAAACGGTGAACGGCAAGTCGGCCTTCTTTAATGGCCTTACGCAGTAGAGACTCCGAGCCGAGGCCAAGTTCGTTGAGTTCTTGCAGAGAGTAGAAGCGACGTTCAATAGTCGGGGTAGCGGTGTCTTGTGCAGACATAATAAAACGCTCCTGAGCAGTGTTAACTACCCGGAGCGGGGTGCTTTTCCGGCTATATTCAGGCGGCGTGGAGAGCCGTGCATAACTCACTAGACGCTGGTCAGTGCGTCCATTGCTTTACCAGAGCGCTAACTCTGTACCTGACCGCTTTTGTGGCCGGTAATGCCGTTACCAGCCGGTCATTCTCGTTGGAGGAACCGCGCTTATCTCGGTCGAGAGGCTATCTCTTTACGTCATATCCTCGGGGTCATCCCTTGTCCGTGGCTGGCAAGACCAGAAAATATAGAAACTCACCACGGACAATCTGCTGTACATATTACAGCAGTAGTGCGGTCTGCACAATACCTTTTTGTAACTAACAATTCACAGTGCGGTACAACGCAGTCCTGCAGTCTATGTGCGGCAACCATGCGGTGAGTGTCAACATATCCGTACCTCTAACGGCAGTGGGAGGTCTGTGTGACAAACAGGTAGCTCGCAAAACCCCGGCTGCGGACCCTCACTTCCCGGACGTAGAGAAAAAGTGGAAAAATTTGATTAATGGGGATACACCAACCTTTCATATTTTTTCATTTTTTCAGAGGCTCAGAATATTGAAGGGTCTGAGGGCCATCTGGTCTACCACCTAGTTTTGCCGCACGCAGTGCTACTTCACCACTTACATGGCAAACATCCGCTTATGTCGTATGTTTACCGCACACAGCGATAGTTCCTACTTTCTCGTAATTACGTAGGAGGTATCGTACCCACAACCCAGGTTCATTTAAATCCGAGGTTTTGCGCACGCTGGTGCTCTCCCAAGTCATTTGTCACCCACCGGAAGATCTGTCGCTCGTGCTGGTGGATTACAAAGGCGGCGCGACCTTCGCCGGGCGGACGAAGACGCTATTCATGGCCTCTATAGTTTCATACGTTCGCCCCGGTGCCCTGTGGCCAATCGCGGAGAGATAAGGAGATTATCGATGGGGATGTACGCCAGTTACGAGTTAGTGGACGGCGAATGGGACATCGATATCCCTGGCTTTCCAGCAGGTCAGTGGAACGCCACCATCGCGGATACTTTCCTTTTCTACATCGAGATTAATTCCGAAGGATTTTCAGAGTCCTATTTCTTCGGCGCGCACCCAGGGCTGGTGTTTGGGCCCGAATCTAAGCCCGAGAGCGATCCGGACTATGACCGGTTCATCCAGTTCTTTACTGATCTTTACCCTGGACGCGAAGACGAAATTCGGGCCTTCGTAGAGAGGTACCGCAGCCGGTTCACGGACACGGAAACTCGATACGTCGACGGCGAAGGCGGCGATGACTTGCTGCTCAAATGGTGCGAGGCGCTCGGCGTAGAGCCGCCAGAGATCGGCTAGCGCCCGTCCTCCGGGTGGGTGTGCTTCGGGTGGTCAAACTCCCATCCCTTCAGCAGCGATAACTCGGTATAGACCGAGTCGGGGTCGGCCGTGCGGATGATGTGCGCGACGCGGCCGTACCAGCGAGCCATGATGGGCTCGGCGCGATCGCCTACCGGGTCGGTGGTTTGTTCCACCGCGGCGTCCAGAATGAGCGAGGCGAGGTCGCGGTCAGCGCCGGTGTAGCCGTGCTCGGCAGACTCCTCAAAGAGCTCACCGATGTCATCAACTGCCTCTAACGGTTCGGCGAGGACGCGGTACCGCAGGGCGGTCTCGGCCCACTTGATCAGGAAATGGGTTTCGGGAGTCGGGGGGCTCTGGGCGCTCGACGTCGCGGAGGAGGCGGTGAACTTTTAACGGCGAAAGCAGGTTACTGGTGTATAGCCATGCTTGATAGATGATCCACGGCGCAATCTCAGAGTGCTGGTGTTGCTCCAGGAACGCGATTACGTCCGGATTGTTGTGCTTCTTGGTCAGCGCATACGTGCGGACGAAAACCTCGTTGGTGTCCTGTGGATCGCAGTCGCAGGCAAGGGTATTCGCCAACTCGGACTCGGGGAGTTCTTCGGTGCGAAGGAAGTGCTGTATCGGAGTTTCCTGCATCGGCGGGGTCGTACCTTTCGTCACAGCCGGCAGAGGGCGGAGCGCACGCGGCTGGTGTTCTGGGGGGGAGGGAATCTCTCTGCAGAGTGTAGGGAACGTTTCGGTTGGGGCGGGGCATCGGAAAGCGCGGCATCGCTAAGCAAGGGCGTTCGGCCAGCTTGGGAGGGCGCGGGTGGCCTCGGCTAAACTGCAGGGCTATGAATCCCGAGACCAACGCGCGCATCCAGGACCTGCGGCAGACCCTGTCCAACATTGAAAAGGTCATGGACTTAGACGAAATGGATGCGCGGGCCCGGGAGTTGGAGGAAAAGGCGGCCGAACCATCCCTGTGGGACGACCCGGACCACGCTCAGCAAGTGACCACTGAGCTGTCCAACGTGCAGGCAAAGCTCCGGAAAGTGCGCGAGCTGCGCCAGCGGCTCGAGGATCTACCGGTGATGTACGAGCTCGCGGAGGAGGAAGGTGACGCCAGCCTTGCCGATGCCGAGCGGGGTGAGCTCGCCGAGGCGATCAGCGCCCTGGAGGTGACCACGATGCTCTCTGGTGAGTACGACGACCGCGAGGCCGTGATCAACATCCGGTCCGGCGCCGGCGGTGTCGATGCCGCCGACTGGGCCGAGATGCTCATGCGCATGTACACCCGCTGGGCGGAAAAGAACGGACACAAGGTCGACGTCTACGACGTCTCCTACGCGGAAGAGGCCGGCATCAAGTCGGCCACCTTCGTCGTCCACGGCGAGTACATGTACGGCACCCTGTCCGTCGAGCAGGGCGCCCACCGCTTGGTGCGCATTTCCCCCTTCGACCACCAGGCGCGGCGCCAGACCTCGTTCGCGGAGGTAGAGGTGCTGCCCGTGGTGGAGCAGAGCGACTCCATTGAGGTGCCGGATAACGATGTGCGCGTGGATGTCTACCGCTCGTCCGGTCCGGGCGGGCAGTCGGTCAACACGACTGACTCTGCGGTGCGGCTGACCCACCTGCCTACCGGCATCGTGGTGACCTGTCAGAACGAGAAGTCGCAGATTCAAAACAAGGCGGCGGCCATGCGGGTGCTGCAGGCAAAGCTTTTGGAGCGCAAGCGCCAGGAAGAAAAGGCGGAACTCGACGCGCTGGGCGCCGGCGGCAACGCCTCCTGGGGCAATCAGATGCGCTCGTACGTGCTGCACCCGTACCAGATGGTCAAAGATCTGCGCACCGACTACGAGGTGGGGGACCCGTCCAAGGTGTTGGACGGGGACCTGGACGGGCTTATCGATGCCGGCATTCGCTGGCGCATGGCCCAAGACCAGGGCTAGGCCGGTAATTGGTTAGTTGGCCGGGTAATCCATCGGCGCGCCGGGTCCCAGTGGGATGCCCAGGAAATACCACACCAGGAAGAAGGCGAACCAACCGATGAGCATCCAGATCGCGTAGGGCAGCGACAGCGACATCAGAGTGCCCACGCCGGCGCGGCGGTAGTAGCGCTGCAGGAACGTCAGGGCGAGCGCGAAGTACGGCGACATCGGGGTGATGATGTTTGTCGGCGAATCGCCCAAGCGGAACAGCATCTGGGTGACCTCCGGGGAGGTGCCCACGTACATCATCATGGGCACCACGACGGGGGCCACCAGCGCCCACTGCGCGGACCCGGACGTGATGAACAGGTTGAGCACCGCCACGATGCACACGAAGAACAAGAAGAGCAGGGGCTTGGGCAGGTCGATTGCCTGCAGCAGGTTCGAGCCCTGGATGGCGGTCCACGAGCCCAGGTTCGACCACTCGAACCAGGCGAGGAACTGCGAGGCGGCGAAGAACAGCACGAGCGTGGGGATGAGGGTCTTTAGCCCGCGCGCCATGAAGTCCGGCACGTCGGTGGCCTCACTGATGCTGCGGGTGATGATGCCGTAGACCACGCCGGCGAGCAGGAACGCCAGGGCGATGGGCACCTCGATGTGTTCGATGAGCGGCGACTCCATCGCGCCGGCCTCGCTGGCCAGCGGGGAGGCGGGCCAGAACAAAAGCACAATGTAGACGGCCAGGAAGATGCCCAGCGCCACGACGGCCCACCACATGCCCTTCTTCTCGCGGTCGTTGAGCTCGAGGGCCTCCTCTTCGTCCTCATTGCCGTCTTCGTCGTTGGCGTCTTCTTTCCCGGTGTTCGATGCTTCGTCGTTAGCGAACGAGACCTCCTCGTAGTTGATCTCGTCGTGGTCCACCAGCTCGGTGGCCTTCTTGTTTACGTACAGCTCGGTGACCGCCGTGACGATGAGGGCGAGGACCACCGACGACGGGATGACGAAGAAGACGTTCGCCAGCGGCGAGACGCTGTAGTCCGGATCCACGATGTTCGCCGCGGAGGTGGAAATGCCCGCCAGCAGCAGGTCGGTGATGTTTAACACCAGCGAGGCGTTGAAGCCGGCTGACGAGGCGGCGAAGGCGACCATGGCGCCGACGATGGGGGAGCGGCCCAGCGCGTTAAACGCCATTGCACCCAGCGGGATGAGGATGACGTAGATGGCATCGGAGGCCACCGAGCCGGTCACGCCGGCGATGGCGACCGCGAAGGTCAGCGTGCGCGGGCCCACCCGGGAGACCATCGCGCGCACCACGGCGGATAAAAACCCGCTCTGCTCGGCTACGGCGACACCCAGCATCACCGTGATGATGACGCCCAGTGGCGGGAAGGAAGTGAAGTTGGTGACGGTCTCGGTGACCATCTTGGAGATGTTGTCGTGGGTGAGGAGGTTGTCCACCTCGACTGGATCGCCGCTGGCGGGATCGGTCGCGCTCATGCCGATCGTGGAGCCAATCCAGCTGGAGACGGCGACTACCCCGGCGAGGATGACGAACAGCCAGAAGGGATCGGGGAGCTTATTGCCCAGCTTTTCTACCCAGCTGAGGAACCCGCCAGATCCTGAGTTGGACTCGGAGTTGAAACTGGCGTCGGCGGATGCCTCCTCGCGGTCGAGAGGTCGAGCGGTGGTGTTTGGAGTCTCGGCCATAGTTGTGCCTTTTCTGTGAGACAACACGAACGTTAACTAGTGACATAAGCCACTGAATGGACCCCGCCACTGTAGCGAACGGCGGGCTGGCGGCGCAGGCGAGGCGGGGGCGGGTGTACACACCTTGGGGCAGGCGTAAAGACCGGCCGAGAGGCTATGCCCGTGGGAGGCATGTTGTTATTGTTGCGAGCGTGATTACGTTTGAGAACGTCTCAAAGGTCTACCAATCCTCCGCGCGGCCCGCGCTCGACCACGTCTCGTTTTCCATCGATGACGGCGAGTTCGTCTTCCTTATCGGCCCGTCCGGCTCCGGTAAGTCGACCTTTCTGCAGCTCATGGTGCGCGATACAAATGTCACTTCTGGCGACATTTACTTCGACGACTTCCACGTCAACGCGCTCAAAGGCAAGCAGATCAACCGGCTGCGGCAGTCGATCGGCTACATCTTCCAGGACTTCCGGCTCCTGCCCAAGCTGACCGTCTACCAGAACGTGGCGTTCGCGCTCGAGGTCATCGGGAAGAAGAAGCAGCGCATCGCCAAGGCGGTGCCCGAGGTGCTCGAGATGGTGGGGCTGGAGTCCAAGGCGCACCGTCTGCCGCAGGAGCTGTCCGGCGGTGAGCAGCAACGCGTGGCCATTGCCCGGGCGTTTGTGAACCGTCCGAAGCTGATGCTTGCCGATGAGCCCACGGGCAACCTCGACCCCGCCACCGCGGACGACATCCTCCGGTTGCTCAATCAGATCAACCGCCGGGGCACGACCGTCATCATGTCCACGCACAATGCGCGCGCGGTCAACCAGGCGCGCCAGCGCGTGCTCGAGCTGGATAACGGCGCGCTGGTGCGCGACGAGCGCAACGCGATTTACGGGGAGGCTATCTAATGCAGCTCGGATACGTCCTACGCGAGGCCATCAAGGGCCATGGCCGCAACGTGACCATGACGATCGCGCTGGTGATCACCTCCGCCATCTCCATCGGGCTCATCGTCTCCGGCGTCTCGGTCGCCCAGGTCACCAGCGACACCAAGGACATCTACTTGGAGCGCGTCGAGGTCATGGTCCAGCTCGACGAGGACATCTCCGGCAACGACACGGACTGCTCGTCGCCAGGGTGTAAGGAGCTCAAGGAGGAGCTCGAGGGCGACCCGGGCGTGGACTCTGTCCAGTTCCGCTCGCGCGAGGACTCCTACGATCGTTTCGTCGAGCTGTTCAAGGAGACCGACCCGCTTCTGGTGGAGGAGACCGGTCCCGACGCGCTACCGGCCGCGCTGCACGTGCGGCTGCACAACCCGGCGGATACCTCGCCCATCGATAAGGTGCGCGACAAGCCGCAGGTTGCCGATGTCGTCGACCAGGCCGACGAGGTACGCGGCGCGACGGAGAACCTCGATGCGGTGCGCAACGCTACATTCCTGCTCGCGGCCGTGCTCACCGTCGCCGCGGTCTTCCTCGTGGCCAACATGGTGCAGATCGCCGCGTTCAACCGCCGCCGGGAGATGTCGATCATGCGCATGGTCGGCGCCTCGCGCTGGATTACCCACGCGCCGTTCGTGCTGGAGGCCGTCTTCGCGGTTGTGCTCGGCACGGCGCTCGCGGCCATCGGCACCGCGCTGGCGAAGAAGTTCGTCCTCGACCCCTCGCTGGCCAACCTGTACCAAAGCCAGCTCATCGCCCCGGTGGACTCTGGTGTCCTCTGGCTCGCCCTCCCGCTGGTGGGGCTGGCTGCCGTCGTGTTCGCGGCGCTGACCGCCCAGGTGACCCTGCGGGCGTATGTGCGCAAGTAGGTGAGGTAGACTCCCAAGGGTTATGGCGAAGAAGGGCAAGAAGAAAAAGCAGGCAGTGAGCGCGGACGGGACGATTACCCTCGCGACCAACCGCCGCGCCCGGCACGACTACAAGATCTTGGACACCGTCGAGTGCGGCATCGTCCTCGTCGGTACCGAAATCAAGTCTTTGCGGGACGGCAAGATCTCGCTCAACGATGCCTTCGCCACCATCGATAGGGGCGAGGTCTTCCTGCGCAACCTCCACATCCCGGAGTATTCCTACGGGCACTGGACCAATCACTCGCCCAAGCGCACGCGCAAGCTGCTGTTGCACCGCCGCGAAATCGATCGCCTGCTCGGCCAGGTCCGTAACGGCAACCGCACCCTCATCCCATTGAAGGTGTACCTCAAAAACGGGATTGCCAAGCTCGAGCTCGGGCTGGGCGAGGGCAAGCAGGCCTACGACAAGCGCGAGGACATCAAGCGCCGCACCGAGGAGCGCGAGGTCACCCAGATGATGGGCCGCCGGATGAAGGGAATGCGCGGATAGGATGCCCGGCTCGCAGAACTCCGCCCGCGTGCAGACCGCGAAGGTCCACGACGTGGTCAAGGACCCGGGGTTGCTCCCGGATGGTTCAACTACGGTTCTGGTCGACCGCATGTGGCCGCGCGGGGTGGTCAAGGATGGCCTGGCGTACGACGAGTGGTTTAAGGACGTCGCGCCGAGCCCGGAGCTGCGCAAGTGGTGGAACCACCGCGCGGAGGACTTTGACGAGTTTGCCGAGCGCTACCGAGATGAACTGTCCAGCAACGACTCGGAAGAGCTGGAAAAGCTCATCGGGCTAGCGGAATCCGGCAAAGGCCCACTGGTCTTGCTGTTTGCGGCCAAGGACCGCGAGATCAACCACGCCACGGTGCTGGCGCAGTGGCTGGGTGCGGAGCTGAAATAGCGCCTTGCTGGAATAGGCGGCGGTCTACTAGTGTTGTGTATTCCGTAGAGTCCGATGCACTATCCTCGCTCTACGCGTTCACATGGGGTCGACAAGGTTTCGACTTCGAACGTTGCGCCAGGGGAAGCGTGCCGGTGCAGGCTAGAGACCACCGTTAAGCGTCGTAGCAACCAATAAACGCAGAGAAGAACTCTCAGCGTGACTACGCTCTCGCTGCCTAATTAGCGAAGCGTGTCTGTCAGCCTAGGTTTCGTTCCTGGCCTAGGACCTGGCATCGATGAAGGAACTTGCCACTCGGCTGGGTCACCAGGGCCGAGTGGGACTCTCACTGGTGACTGGGCCCATCATCCGGAACGTGTTCGCCCGAGCCGGAGGGCCGAGTAGAGATTCTGTGCGAACTGCGCACGGAGAAGCCCTGGCAAGATGTCGAAGGACCCGGGTTCGATTCCCGGCGGCTCCACTCGATAGAAGTCCCCAGGCCCTCGATGGAGGGCCTGGGGACTTCCGCGTTTTGGGGTCCTAGGGTACCGCCAGGTGAGGGTACCCCCAGGTGAACTTCTGGTAACGAAGCGCACTTAAATCCATGCGAGTGATGTGGGGCACAGTATTGTGTGGCTCTGACCGTGCACACCTGCACCGAAGGGAGACGCACCCCTGATGAGTACACACACGTCGAGCCCAGTGTCCGCCAGGCAGTCCCAGGCCACACAGGCCACCCAACACGATCAGGAAAACGGTAAGACCGGGGTCATCGACAAGTTCCTCGGTGCGGTGGAAACGGTGGGCAACAAGCTGCCGGAACCGTTCACCATCTTTTTGATCCTGTACGGCATTACGGCGCTCGCCTCGTCGCTTATGGCGTGGAACGGCGTGACCGTGCAGATTCCGGGAAGTGACGAGACCACCCACATCCACGGACTGTTCACCCGCGAGGGCGCGGCGTGGTTTACCACCACGCTCGGGGAGAACTACATCGGCTTCCCGCCGCTGGTCCCCGTGCTGCCCATCCTGCTCGCCGTCGGCGTGGCGGAACAATCGGGCATGCTCTCCGCGCTCATCCGCAAGACCTTCGGCAGTTCCAAGCCGTGGGTGCTCCCGTACGCGGTGGGTGTTATCGGCGTGACGGCATCGGTCATGGGCGACGCGGTCTTCGTCGTCGTCCCGCCGCTGGCAGCGCTGGTGTTCAAGGCCGCCGGCCGGCACCCAGTGGCCGGGCTTATCGGCGGCTTCGCCTCCGCCGGCGCCGGGTATTCGACCTCGCTGGTGCCTACCAGCCTGGACGCGTTGTTCGCCGGCATCACCAACGCCGTGATGGATACCCTGCCGGGTAGTGACTTCACGCCCGTCAACGCGCTGTCCAACTACTACTTCAACATCGCCTCGTCCATCGTGCTGGGCCTGCTCGCCGGGTTCATCGTGGACAAGATCATCGAGCCGCGCCTGTGGAAGCAGGACGTGCCGGTCGACGAGGCGGAAGACCCAGACGATCCGGACGATCCGGGCAGCACGAGCAATTCCGCCGAGGAGCTATCCGCCACCCTCACCCCGCGCGAAAACCGCGCCCTGCTGTGGTCCCTGGTAGCCGGGGCCATCGTCACCGCGCTCGTCGCGGTCGCGGGCCTGTGGCCGCACTCGCCGTGGAAGAACGAGGCGGGCGGGTTCTTGCCCGAGTCGCCGATGCTGGACTCCATCGTATTCATCGTCTGCCTGTACTTTTTCGCCATGGGTATCGTCTACGGCGTGGTCGTGGGCACCATCTCCAGCATCAAGGACGTCGTGGACATGATGATGGCGGCGCTGAAATCGATGCTGTCCTTCCTCGTCCTGGCGTTCATCCTGGGCCAGTTCGTCGCGCTGTTTTCCTGGACCGGCATCGGCACCTGGACCGCGGTGAAGGGCGCGGCCGCCCTCGACGTGGTGGGGCTGACCGGGTTCCCGGCCATCCTGGCTTTCATCATCGTGGCGTCGACTCTGAATCTGCTCATTGTGTCGGGCTCGTCCATGTGGACCCTCATGGCGGCCGTCTTCGTCCCGATGTTCGCCCTGCTCGGCTACGAGCCGGCGTTCATCCAGGCGGCGTTCCGCGTGGGCGATTCCGCCACCCAGATCATCACCCCGCTCAACCCGTACCTCATCGTCATCCTGGGCATGCTGCAGCGCTACGAACCGCGCGCGGGCATCGGCACGCTCATGTCCCGGATGATCCCGTTCGTCATCCCGTTCTTCCTGGCGTGGGCGCTGCTGCTGGCCGCTTGGTTCTTCCTCGACCTGCCGCTGGGGCCGGGCAACAACATCTTCCTGGAGGGATAAATGACCGACCATCCGGATATCAGCGAGCCGGCAGAGCCGTCCACCGCGTACCTGGACATCACCGGCCGGGCCGTGCGGCGGCAGGTGAAAAAGGTGCAAGAGGCGGAACCGACACCGTCTAGTGCCGAGGCCTACCCGGGGCAGCGGGACCTGTGGCGCGCGGTGGATAGGGAAGTGGACGCGTATACCGAGGAGCTGACCGCGCTTGCCGATGATCTCCACGCCCACCCGGAGCTCGCGTTCGCCGAACACCGTTCCATGGCCGTGCTTGCCGATGCCGTGGAGCGCCACGGTTACCCCACCCAGCGCGGGGTACACGGGGTGGAAACGGCCTTTGCGGCCGAGTGGTCCGCGCCCGACTTCGACCCAGACGCACACCCGACCGTGATGGTCATGGCCGAGTACGACGCACTGCCCGGCATCGGCCACGGCTGCGGGCACAACGTCATCGCCGCGGCGGGACTAGGGGCGTTCTGGGCGGCGGCATCGGCAAGCGCAGCG
>VNIW01000116.1_pt1 | contig 45703 bp, 51 predicted proteins | sample 7248591 | NCBI WGS metagenome assembly VNIW01 (sample SAMN12251776, study PRJNA551026) | human skin metagenome | isolation source: skin samples from patients infected with Netherton Syndrome | host: Homo sapiens | place: France:Paris | reverse complement strand
GAACTCGAAGCCAATCTTTTAAGCGAACGTACTAAAAAGGGGCTTGCTTCTGCAAGAGCGAGAGGGCGCATCGGTGGTCGTCCACCAATGCCTGATCATAAAAAAAGAGAAATTAAGTTTTTATATGATGAACAAAAAATGACTGGAGAACAAATAGCCGAAGCAACTGGTGTAAGTAGATCAACCGTATATCGTGTGGTTAAAAATTAAAAGTATTGAAAGGTGTGTTTCCTAATGAATAAGAGTAATTCATTGATAAAGCGTCTGATTGTTCTTGCTTCAAGTGTGCTTCTTTTTTATATTTTCTTGAGCACTAAATTTTTAGTTGATAATACTCAAGATATAACAAGTGACGTTATTTTAATTCTCATCGTTGTTGTGGTTTATATGATGTTTGTTAAATACGTGAAGAAACAAAATTTAATTACAGAAAAGTATATGAAAACTAAAAATGGAAACTGGCATTGGAAGTTAACATTAATATTTTTGGGACTTCTAGTTACTTTATGTTTAAAATTGTACTTTAACTCAAATACTGAAAATCAAAAGTTTGTCGAAAATCAAAACCAACATTTAGATATGTACACCCAATTAGTTCATGTAAGCCTGAATGCTGGTATTATAGAAGAAATTTGTTTTAGAGGACTTATATTCATATTTATTTTCACTATGCTTAATTTCTTCTTTAACGAAAAGAAATATAACCATGACTGGCTCAGTCTAGGACTATTTGTGTTAATATCATCACTCGCCTTTGGTTTTGCGCATGTATTACGAGGTGGGGACTGGAGTCACATATGGGTATATGCTTTAAGCGGTGTTACATTTAGTTTGTTACTTATTTTTTCAAAAGATATAAAAACGTGTATGATATACCATGCACTCACAAATGCTTTCCCTATTTTTAATCATAATCATTTAAGCTTTATTGAACCGACGATCTATATAGTTTTGCTCATTATATCTGTTCGCTATTTAGTAAGAAATTACCGAAAATGGCTTTAGTATATTTAGTACATAAAGTAACTACACTAAAAGTTACTTTAAGTTTACAAAAAGCAGCTAACAGTATATACTGAAAGTGACAAAAATAAAAAAGCACAAGTGCTGGTAACACTTGTGCCCCGTAAGCCCGTTAAAAAGACGGTAGCTTGAGTTAAATTTTTAAAGAATAACCATTAACCCGCTAAAGTTGGATGGTTATTTTTTTTGGCTTAATCGAATAAGCTCGATTACTAGACCGATGAAAGCAATGAGGAAAATTCCAAATTGCAACATGGCACTAACAGTAACCAACTAGGCGTCTCCTTTCTAAAGATTTTCTTGATACCACCATAGGCATCACACTCCTTATACTCAGATTAGCCACCATCTATCCAACTTGCTTACTGCATTAATTATATACGAGTTGAATGTTTAATAAAAGTTAAATATAATTGACGAAATCCAATTCTATATCATAGTTATTTTCCTTTTTTCTTCACTATGAATAGAAATATACAAACTACAATAAAGACGATGCAGACGAACTTAAAAAAATTCTTTATACCGTTAATAAAAGGGTGGTGGGTATTACTACTCTTCATCTTATCCACATTAACATGTGGGTAATGACTACCCTTTATAAATTTTCTTGGGTAAGATACATAAACTTGATTATCTTTATTGACTTTGAGTGACCATTTATCCTTGTTCTTTGGAACGGTATCGTATAGATCTTTACTCACTGTTATTTCTTTGCCATCAATTTTATGTGTCCCTTTACTCATCACTTTTGTGTACGTATATTCTTTTCTTAAATCCTCTATCATGTGATTCGCAATCTGATTTCTCACATGCTTCGCTTGTTCACTCGGATAGGGTTTAACATCCAATATTGTGGCATTTAATCTCAAATGATCTTGATTATTCGTAAGAGCTATACTATATCCCTCATCACTCGTTCCTGTTTTTAATCCGTCAGTTCCTAAATATTCTTCGGGCTCTCCCTTTAACGATAAATTAGTGGTTTCGAAGTCTTGATTATACTGTTTACCATGCGTTAACTTTGTATAATTTATAACCTCTGGGTGTTTTTTTAATAAACTATGTATCAACAAACTAATATCTTGAGATGTTGTTTTTGTCTTTGTCTCATCTTTATATTTTTTAGGTTCGTAAGGTTTTAACAAATCATTAGATGCACCAGAGGGATTGGTAAAGTGGGTATGATTCATGCCTAACTTTTTTGCCTTTTCATTCATACGATCTGTAAATTTTGAAGTTGAACCGTCTATTTTTTCTCCTAATATTAATGTCGCTGGATTACTAGAAGCTAGTGAGACTTGTTTCATTATTTCATCTATAGTATAGGTTTGTCCTTTTTTTAATTTAACCGTTGATAAATTAGGTAAGGTAGACATCTTTTCATAATCTGATGTTATTTTTATTTTTTGATCTTTACTAATCTTTCCATTATTTAAAGCATCGAATGTTAAATAGAGAGTCATCAATTTCGTAATTGATGCTGGATCTGATGACGTTTCTCCACGATAATCATAAAGTACTTGGCCGTTTTCATCGGTAATTGTCATTGCTTTAGGTTCATATTGTGAGCTTAAATTTAAACCTTGCTCATTTACATTTTGTATAGGGGATTGATGAACATCAGTTGCTTGAGCTATAGGACTCCCCATAATCAAAGTTGTTGCAATAAGACTTGTAGTTATGAATCCTAAACTAAATTTCTTCATTATTAAATTCTCCTCTTGTCTAAAATATATTCTGAAGTTTACTATTTAATTCTGATGGTAATAAATACACAATCGAAACAGTGAAACACCCCTATCTTATCATATGATGAATAATCGATTTTTTAGCTTATATAAAAGTAGAACTATCACTTAAATGAATTAGACATACAAATAATCATCTCAATTCTTTTAAAATAGTTTTTCTACTTTTTACCGGTTACATTATTTTCCCAAAATCTTTGAGCTATGTTGTATGACGCTACGACGTTGTCGTTTGGATGTTCATAACCACAAGATTGACAATGAAAACGATTGCTTCTTGTCCTATTTTTCGTATTTTTATGATTACATCTAGGACAAATTATAGATGTAAACTGTTCATCTATTAGAACAATATCATCATAATCTTCAATTGCTTTATATAAACACTTATGTGTCATCGCAAAAACTTTTCCATAGATTGAGTCTTGTTCGTTTATACTACTGCCTTTACCTATAATAAAGACACGTGGATGAGGATATAATTCTAATAATTCTTTGATAACACTATTAATATGCTTTTTTAATCCTTTTAAGAACTTCCTTTCAATTTTTCCTGCATCCATGTTTCTATCTGTTAAACGATTTTGATATTTAGTAATAATTCTTGAAAGCTTTTCACTCTGGTCTGTGTATATTTTTTTCATAGATAAATCGGATGCGCTTAGAAATTCGCTAGTTCCTATATCAATTCCCACAATTGTCGCCCAATAGTCGAAATAAAAATGATATAATTTAAGTGCGGTGGACAGTTTCACTTCTTGGATATAGCTAATATCCTCTCTTAAACGTGATATTGTCTTTTGGTCTAGGCCAATATCACGTAGCTGTTCATCGCTCCCATGATTAATGACAAATTTTACCTTGTCATAATGTTTTTGTAATAACATCTAAACAACTCTCTTTCTTTTTATGAAATTTTTATCTTTGATTTCTATTTCTCACACTATATTCATGTTGATTATTAATAGCGTCTTTGATATTTCCATATAGCACACTCACGAAATTAATAATTCCGTCTTGTAAACGATCACTGAATTTGCGTATTGTAAATACTATCTTAATTAATATCCAACTAAATACATACCATATTACTCTAATAATACTTACACCAATAAAACCAACTAGAAACCCTATAATGATTGCTAACATGTCAATACACCTCATTTTTTAACATATTTAATATATTTTACATCATAGAATATCATATATACTCATTTGCTTTTCCAAAATATTGACATTCTTAATATTTGTAATAACTTCATTTTTTTGTACACTTTCCTTTTCAATTTGCCATAATTCAATTGTACTTATATCTTTATACGACTTTCCTAATACAACTTCTAAAAACCATTTAATATATTCACTCATTTTGAAACCCTTCTTTCACTTATTTCTGTATTTTTGCGCTAACTCATTTCAACAACTTACTCAATTCATTCACTATAGAGAAACACCTATGAAAAATTTAATGAACAAAAAGATCATAAATGTTTATTTCACCCTTTCAATTTTTATTATTTTTATTTTCAATGTTGAAATATTGTGTTGACAGCTTACGCAAAAATCACAAGAAACAATATGCACGGACGACTTTAGTCGTACATTTTATCCTTGCTTATTGTTTTCGCAGTGATTTAGTATGCGCCCGTCAACACATACAACATTGAAAATAAATAAAAAACATTTATCTAGTCATATAAATATGACTAGAATAAGTTGTTAATAGCCAATGCGTTCAAAAACGCATTGCAAGACCTGCGCCTAACTTAACCTATAAGTTATGTTAGGGGCAGACGCAATTCCTTATGATAAAAATAAAAAGGAATTGCGTAATAATGAAAAGCTATCCGAAGATACTAACTCAAAATATATGCAAACAACTAAAAAAAATTCGTATTGATAAACACATCTCTCAAGAAGATATTGCATTTGATCTAGATGTGTCTGCATCTTATATTTCTCAGGTTGAAAATGGCAAAAAGGAGTATATCTCTTTGTATTTTGTTTTAGTGATGTGCGAGTATTATGATATGCCTCTTTCACAAATATTATATGAAATTGATTAATTAGCATTTATAATTTATTATTTACTTGCGAGTATTTTATAAATGCTTTGTGTAAAAGTCGTAGTTTCTGCCAAGATTACTACGGCTTTGTTTTGCAATAAATTATGCGAGCATACATACTATTCGCATACAATATGCGTGCATACAATTACTTCTATTTAAGTAAATACTTCTAAATCTTACTTACTAACTTTTCTTGCTTTTTTTATCTTCAATTCATTTTCTTCCATTATCATTTTTTCTATCTTATTTTGCTTTTCTTTAGGAAATTGGGAAATATATAAATTTAGAGCTTCATCTAATAACTCATCTATGGAATCTACCATTTCTAACTTTTTTAATACGCTAATTTTACTGTGTGTTACACCTTTCACTCTTATACTTGTACGAGGTACACTATTAAGTTTTTGTTCCTTATTTATAAATGAATTATCAAGATTACTTTCCATTTTGCTCATTAATGATTCTTTTGCCATGTTTATCACTCACTCTCATATGCGTTAATTTCATCTAATAAATTATTAGTAATATCATAATACATTTTTAATGTTCTTTTATCATGAAAATCATCATCAGTAATGCCTGTTTCGTCCCAAAGTTTAACTCTATCTCTTTGATATATATAGCTATTGAATAAATATTCTCCATATTTTTCTTTTGCATCTTCTAATACAGATTTATCAACTTTGCCGTTACGTTTAAACATAACAGGTAAAATACCAGCAATCTCAAAATCTAACTGATTATTATCCTTAAATATAGTCAAATATTCCACAAATTTTTGTACTGCTTTAAAACTTCTTCTATGAGTTTGCATAACTATTAAACTATAATCACAAGCATAAATTGCATTACTAGAATAATCACTTATTGTTGGGGGAGTATCTATTAAAATATAGTCGTAATTATATTTAATCTCATTAATTAATTTACTCAAAATAGTAGCTCCATTCGTCCTACTATATCCCAAATCATCTAGCAGTTGAGGAAAGCCTATCATGTTAAAATCCGATGGTATTAAATCTAAATTCTTACTTAATCCCACTATACAATCTTGAACATTTAGATTATTTTCAAATGTTTCATATAAACTATTTTTTACTTTCCCATTAAATGTCATTAATAAAGTATCAGTAGCGTCAGATTGTGGATCAATATCTATTACTAACGTTTTAAAATTCATTTTTTCAGATAGTGTATAAGCAATACCGTTAGTAGTTGAAGTTTTTGATACGCCACCTTTAAAGTTATTTACTGTTATAACTCTCACCATAAGCTACATTACCTCCTTGTATTTAGTTTACAATTACATCATAGCATACACGCATAATGTATGCAAGCATACCATATGCGTGTATACATTATGCTTGCATACATTTTATTTATGCTTTATGATATGTATATAAACAACAACATTATAAGGTGTATTTTACTTATATATACTAAAATTGCATTTTACATTTATTAACAAAGTGTTATTATTAATTTATACAAAAAAAGAGCAACTACGGGAATAGTTGCTCGATAGGTAATAAAACGTTTATAGACGTTTGTTTAATATAAATTTGATACTTGTATTATATAATGAATTTCTTCTTAGTGCAAGCACCTAGATTATTAAATAAACGAAATTAATTGTAATCGTTTTATTACCTCTATCCAAACTAACTTATGGAAAGAGGTTTTATTATGTCAGAACAAAGATTTAATATACAACAGCAATATAGAGAAAAGTTTTACCAATTGCCAAAAGTGTTTTTTACCAACGATAAATATATACAGTTAAGTAACGATGCAAAAATTGCCTATGCTTTATTAAAGGATAGATTAGAGCTATCAATAAAAAATAATTGGTTTGATGAAAACGGAGATATATTTTTTATCTATACAAATGAAAAACTAAAAAATATATTAAATTGTCATAATGCTAAACTAATAAAAATTAAAAAGGAATTAACAAAAGTCAATCTTTTAGAACAAATAAGATGTGGGCAAGGTAAACCAAACAAATTATATTTAATGAACCCTGCAATTACTAAAGAAGACATTTACGAAATTAAAAAGCAAGAAGAAAGTATAGATGAACCCCACCATGACGCTGAAGTTCGAAAATCGAATTTCAAGAAGTTCGAAAATCGAAACTCAAGAAGTTCGAAAATCGAATTTCAAGAAGTTCGAAAATCGAACACTAATGATACTGAGTTTAGTGATACTGAGTTTAGTGATACTGAGTTTAGTGATACGAATGATTTGAATGATACTAATACTATTAAGAGTGAGGCTAATGTTGTTTCCCATTCGAGTCATTCGAATCATCAATCACTTACATCAAATATTTTATCTGAACAAGAAGAAGCACGTTATGAATTACAAGAGTTCCCTGAACACCTGTCTAAGTACATAATGAATTATAGTGTACCTGAGGTACGAATAATAAAAAGTGTGTTGCTTAAAGCTAAACGTTCCTTCCACGATGAACGCTCAGCTGAAATTGAGCTTCCTTATACACTTGAAGACATTGAACAAGAATTGATTGAGGTATTGAAACGATTTAAATTTATACTAAATAAGAAAAACGAATCTGTTAAATCAATGCAAAGTTATCTACTGCGATGCGTAAAAACTGAATTTGAAGAAATACATGTTCTTACTAAACGTCAACAAAATATACCTAAAAATAATATGTTTGGTCTATAACAAGGAGGTGTTAAAATGGCTAAAAACACATATAACGAATCAATGTATCAAGATTATATCGGGCAACAAGTGATTTTTTATCTATTTACTGAAAAGCGTATAATAGCTACTATCAAGGAAGTAAGACGCTTTGAATTACTTATTGAAAGAAAAGTTAAATATAAAAATTCCGGTAAAACCGAGCAAAAGAAGACCATTTTACCGAAAAGCGCAATAATTTTTGCGGATTTAAAATAAATCACTATGTTAAGTTTTTGTAAAACGGAATAACTTGATATTGCAGTGATTATAATGGTTTGTTAAAATTAATATGTAAGATTGAAAAGGTGGTCAGATGTTTTACAATAAGCGAACGCAATCGCTATATGATTTAAACTATTATTTAGTTATAGCTACTAATCAAAAGAGATCTTATATTTCTGAAAAACAATCAACACTTTTGAAACGACACTTTTTAAAAGTGGCAAAAACATATAGTGTTCATTTGCTTTATTGGGAATATCATGATTTTTACATAGAAATATCCTTTTCTGTAGACAAAGGACAAACTTCTGTTTCTGACTTTGTTTCAGTTTTTAAGTCTACTTCATCGTTTAATATTAAAAAATACTTTCCAGAAATTTTAGATGAACGTATAGAAAGTAAACCGTTTTGGAATAAAGGTTATTTCTTAAAAACACTAGGCAGCGTTAGTGAGAAAGAAAAAGATGAATGGTTAAAAAATTTGAAGTAAAAGGTGTGTGTGCTAGTTGAACAAAAAACAAGGTTTAATAGCAACCATTATTGGTTGTAGTGTGATATTAGGAGCTTGTCAAGGTGGTCATGATGATCCGTTAGCCAACAATAAATATAAAGTTGAAGATACGGATTATAGTATATCGTTTAACGGCAAAGATCGTGCGACGATGTCATGGACGGAAGGTGCACCAGACAACATGACTAAAGACTCAACACCATTTAATTACGAAATTAAGAAGGATGCAGGTAAGAAATTTTTAATATTAAAGCGAAATTCCTCAGAACTACCTCGTGGTTATGGGGATGATATTCATTTTTATGAAGAACCATTACATGACTTTGATACGCATGAATATATAAAAGAATATGAGATAAAAGATGAAAAAGAAAATCACTTAAAACTAGTAGAGAAAGACATCCATAAGAAGAATAGTGATATTGATTCTGAAATAGATAAATCGCTTTATGAACATCCTGATAAAAGTGAAGATGGAAGAGATTTAGCTCTGACTAAACAGTAAATATCTCTAAAAGTATTGTAAAACAATTACATTAAAGATATATTATAGATATGTAATTAACTTCAACCATAAAAAAAGAAAAGAAGGTGTGCGATACAGCAGTCGTGTGTAAGCTGTACGCATTAGTGCTAACCAACGTTACAAATAGCACCTTTCACCTTCTCAAATATATAATGATATAGACAATGCTTATTTGTCAATATTTGGGAAATCTGAAAGGTTACGCTTTGTGTTAGCGTAACTTTCTTTTTATTTAGTAAACAAATGTGTGAAATTCTTGTATATATGCAATATGTTATACGACTTTTTTTGATTTTGATAATCATTAAAGGTCATCTATGATGTGCTTTTTTAATTTTAAAAATAAAGGATGAGGTCAATGCAACCATTGTTTAAAAAAAGTGAGATTAAGAGAGATATAGAAAATAAGGGAATGAATTTTAAGGAATGGAGCGAACAAGTAATTCAAGAGAAAAGACTTGCCATCTTAGATAAAGCGAAACCTTACTATACAGAATGGGAACTTGAAGTTATGAATAACGCATACATTGAACTTTTAAAAGAGAAAATGAAAGAAAGTAAAAAAACAAAAGACATTAAAGATACTCAAGATTTACAACAGGACAAAGAGAATGATTCTGACGTGAAAGGAGGTGGAATTTAATGGAACTAATGCACGTTGCTTTGTTCAATTATTTGCATCTTGACGGTTTACTAGATTTCATGACGCATTATTTACAAATGCATGATATTTGGACGAACTTGAGCCGTATGTTCAGAAAAATCTTACGTGGACTTAAAACAATTGCAGTTCCCGGTGGATTTATAGGGGTTGCGATTGGTGGTCTTTATTATATCTTCGGAGGAGAACAAGGTAAGCACACAGCTAAAGTTTGGTGGTTAAGTACCTTGATTGGTGTTGCCATCGTTATGGGTGCAGATGCAATTGTTAATTGGGTTTCACATAATGCGAAATTCTAACAAACAAAAACTTTTTTGCATAAAAAAAGTCCCTGCACGCGTGCAGGGGCAATATGTGAAATAATCAACGTCTTTAAAATACCATAAAAAGTATTAAATAGTAAATAAAATGAGGTGATTTTTTGCTTATAGGAAAGATACTAAACATCACAAACGACAAGCAACTAGACTTGCTAAAGATTAAATATCAAAAAGAATACTCTTTGGAAAAGATTGATGATTTTGTCAAAGATATTTTATCTACTGCAAAAGCAATTAAGGATGAAGAAAATAAAGATATTAACTTTTCAATAAAGTTGATTATATTAGATAGCGAAACAAAAGCAATTAGATTTGATACAAAACCTAATGAATCTATCAACATTAATGCTAAACTCCCTGATAATACAACACTCAAATCATTATTGTTAGAAGAAATTGAATTACAAAGATATGATTTCGAAGGTAAAGATAAGAACTTTGACGAGGAAAAAGAAAAGTTTCTAAAAGACTTTGATGAAAGTTATGATGGCAAAGTTTCCAGAGAATTAGATGAAAAATCTTTTGGTAAAGTGCCTTGGTATAAGAAATTAAGCAATACTCTTTTTAAAGAAAATAAGAAAAAAGATAAACAAATACAATATCCTCAGTCGCATGTTAGAGATGCGGTTAGAGAAAAATCAGATGCTTCTAAAAATAAAAAAGAAGAAAATCCTATTATTTCTCAAAATACTGAATCCGATGAGAAACACGAAGATGAAATAAGTACAAATGAATCTAAAGAAGAATCAAGCGAGGAAACAGATAACATTGAGGAATCTGAAGATATAGAAGAAGAATCAGATAACTCAGAAGATAATAAAGAATTTAAAAATACTGAACCAGAAAGAGAATCGACACAAAATACATCTGAATCAATCAACGACAATTCCAATTTTTATCAACTTCCATTTAAAATTCCAGAATATAAAGAACAAAAACCAACCATGAGACATTCAGATGATCCCTTTGAACAAAAGCAAAATGAATATATTTATGATCGACTTTTAAATAAAGAATCGTATAAATCCTCGTTGTATGAGGAATTAGGACATCGACTTGAATACCAATTTGTGGTTTACGTTGGTAATAAGAAAAAACACATAGATGAGATTGTTGCTTCTAACGAAATGACTCAAGAAGAGTTTGATTATCAAACTCAAGAAATAACAAATAATATCCAGCAAGATACTGACCAACAAATAAGTCAGTTTGAAACGACACAACAAGAAAATTTAGAACAATTTACGAATCAGCAAAATAATGAATTAAACAGATTTAAGGACAAGCAACAGGACGATTTAAAGCAATATCAAAGTGAATTGTACAGAGATAAACAAGATTATCTAAAAAAAGTTAATGAAGAAAAAGAAATGAGAATCTCTAATGAGCAAATAAGGCTTGTTGAATCTAATAATCATAGATTAAACAATATAGTCGCTCAAGAAGAACAAGAGTACGATTTTAAAATTAGAGAGGCTCTAAACGAAGATTGTAAGCAGTTGATAGATGAAATCGATGAAAAGATTTTTGAATTCGATGATAAAACTTATCGTCAGTTGCTACATAAACGTGAGACATGGAAAGAAGAAATAAGACAGGCTAAACAGTTAGAAATTCAAGAAGAGCAAGCTAAAAATGAGCAGTTAAAAATACAAAAGCATATTAAAGATCAAGAGGCTATTATAGCTCAACAAAAACAAGAAGAACAAGAAATAGAACGTATTAAAGAAGAAAAAGAGAAATTAGCTGAAAAAAATAAAGAATCTGAACTGCAACTAGAATTAGCTAGAACGAAAAATGAAAAAGAACGTTTGGCTCAGGAAGACAGACGTATTAGTGATTCTGAAAAACAAACGAGTCTCAGAGAACAAGAACTTGTTCAAGCAAAGCAGAAAAGTTCGAATTTTAATGAAGTACTAATGGCTCAAGTTATGAATAATAACAAAAAAGAAACACCAACATCTCAACTTCCTGAACCTAGTAAAAGTTCAAAGAAAACAAATCAAACTAATACGAATGAAAGTAGCCTCATGAAAACAATAGGAATATTTTTAATATCTGCTGTTGTTCTTATTGGTATTTTTTTAGGTGGTTTCTTTGCTGATCATTACTTTCATTTCTTAAACTGCTTACCAATCACAACAAATCATCTTCAATTGATTGAGTCTCCGTTTCAATTGTTGAAATAAATAAGAAAGGATTTTGTTAATGTTATTAAATTTAATTCACTTAAATATTAAAGATGCGACACAATCAATGTATTTAAAAGATAGAGGAACGCTATATTTTACTGATGAACAACAAGCGACCTACTTAGTGAATCAACATATTGATATAATTAAATCCATTTTGCAGAAAATCCAAACAAATCCTTATGTTGAAGTATTCATAGAACAAAATGTCGCTAAAGAAATTAACAATAATTTATTTTTAATAGATAATATCGAAAATTTAAGAGTATATGAACCTTTTAAAGTCGATGAAAAAAGTCAATCCTACGATAATCATGTACTCGAAGAACATATGATAGAAAAAGATAAAGACGAAGAAAAAACAACTGATAAACCTGAGATAAATAACGCTGACTATCAAAAATCTAATTCAGAAGAAGCTATGAATGAGCCAAGAGAAGAAGTATTAAACGAAGAAACTGAAAAAGAAAATAAAACAGATGAACGAGAAGCACAAAAAGAAATATCAGATGCTACTGATGAGGATGATGAGATTGAAGAAACATCTCAACAGAATTTGTCAATTAGTCAAATATACGAAATGATTTCAAGCTTAGATAGTTACGAAAATAAAAATAACATTGAGCAAGTGGGGGAAGTTCTAGGCGAACAATTTATGATTAGAAATGCCAACAATAATGAATACTTAACTAAAGATAAGAGAGAAAGTATTCTTAAAGGCTTACTGCTTTATCTCTTTAATCAAAGACATCTTAATGGTATTGAAACAGATATGACACATGCTTTCAACGAATTTAATATTAATGACATTTTAAAAGAAAAATTCAAAGACACACTTAAAGAGCAACTACATCAAATGGACTCACAAGACATTGAGTATTTTATTTTTAATAACTTTTATCGATCAATCAAAGACCTTTCCATAAAAGAGAATGATTTGAAAATCGAAAAAAGAAATTAGGTGAAACAATGGAAAACCAAGTAAAAATTCATAAAGAGGTCGATAAGTCACAACAAGAACCTCTTGATATTACCGAAATAATCTTTGGTAATAAATTGTATTTTACTTTAATTTGCATAGGCATTGCATTAATGACATCACTAGCTATCAATTATCTAATCAATGTGTTTTATAGTTCCTTTATTCTAAAATCTGGAAATATTTTAGAAAAGGCTCAATATTTTCCAACAGCATTAAAACAAATAAGTAATATTTTTATCATTAATTTTTCAATTATCTTAATTCCCTTATTACTCACAATTATTGCATTTGTATTTTTAGGAAGAAAACTTTACATGATTTATAGAAAGTATAGAAAACTTGATTACGGACAATATGGAGACTCAGAATTTGTGCCTTTGAAAGAGCTAAAAAAAGAATATAAAACAGTATTTCAACAAGAAGAACGATATTCAGGTCAGTCAGGGTTTCCAATTACTCATTTTGATAATAAATATTTAATTGATACAGAAACGCACAATCAATTAGTCGTTGGAACGTCTCGATCAGGTAAAACAGAAATGGTTGTTTTTCCAGCAATAGACATAGATTCTAGAGCTGAATTTCAGCCATCACTGGTTATTGGGGATCCTAAGGGAGAACTCTATAGTGGCAGTGCTGATACTTTAATAGAGAGAGGATATGAGGTTCATAAGCTTGATTTAAGTAGTCCCGATGATGGAATGAGCTATAATCCTCTAGAAATTATTAAAGAATTTTATGATAAAGGAAATGTTTCTAGAGCTGAAAAATATACCAATACATTAACAACGATGATGTTCCATGATCCAAATGCTAGGGATCCATTTTGGAATAACAGTGGGGCAAATTTAGTTAAAGCCATTATTCTTGCATTACTTGATAAGTGTTACTCAGAAAATCAGCCAGAAAAAGTAACGATGTATAACGTTGCAAATATGTTAACAGAATTGGGCGGTAAAACTATTCACGAAAAAGTATTTCTTGATGATGATAAAGAAGAGGTCGTTGAAAAAAATGCTCTAGATAGCTACTTTGAAAATTTACCACAAGGGCACATGGCTAAGAATGCATATGCACAAAGTAATTTTGCGAAAGGTAATACACGTTCTAGTATCTTTAGTGTCGCTGCGGAAAAGTTAAATATATTTACTGAAGAAGAATTAGGTAAAATGACTTCGCATAATGAATTGGATATGCGTAAAGTTGGTTTTAATCGAATTATTGATGTGCAGTATGATACATCGATGAAATATCTTAAAGGCAGTTATTATTTTACTGATACAGAAGGCAATTCTACTAAAAGAAAAGATATTGAACTTGATAACTTAGGAAATGTTCAAATCTTCTTTGATGAAGAAATTAAAACTGGTTATAGTCTTAATCTTGAAATATACAAACATGATGAAGTGTATAGTCAATCTATTTTACACATGATGGACGTTGAAGATTCTGATAATAGTTATACAGTTTCACTTTTAGAAGAAGGCGAACAACCACACAGAGTGGGAATTCATTATTCAAAAAAACCAGTAGCTATTTTCTTAGTGATACCCGATTATGATACATCTAACCATATTATTGCAAGTTACTTTATTTCTCAATTATATACGTTACTTGCAGAAACAGCTTCGTCTAAAGAAGTAACTAATTCTAAAACACAAAGACGAGTCATATTTAGACTTGATGAATTTGGGAATCTGCCAGCTATTAATGATATGGATAATATCGTGACGGTATGTTTAGGAAGAAACATTATTTTTAATCTCTTTGTACAGTCATTACAACAATTACAAAATGTTTATGGGGAAAATACAGCAAAGATTATCGAGGGTAACTGTCAAAACTTAACCTATATTCTAACTTTAGATACTAATACGACAAAGACTATTTCTGAACGGTGTGGTTATCATACGGTAACAACAAGAAATCAAACAAGTAATGACGGACAATCGTCTATATCTCGTTCAAGATCTCCAGAGAAACAACCTCTTATAACAGAGACAGAATTACAACAAATTAAACGAGGAGATACGGTTGTCGTTCGTTCAACTGCTAGAACAAAAGTTGAAAAAGGAAAGAAAAGAAAAGTTCATCCACACCCTATTTATAATACTGGAAAAACAAGTATGCCGTTCCGTTATCAATTCTTAGGCAATCGTTTTGATCCTAACTTTACGCCAAAACAGGTTACACCTCCGAGACACAGAAATCTTGATCTAAAGTCGAATGTCATTGATTGGGAAACAATTGTCGATGAAAGTGTTTCTGAAAGAGAAGAAAAAGAAATCTTTGAACGTAAACACTATCTTTCAGACGTTTTAGAGCCTGAACAAATTTTCAAATTTAAGGAGATTTTAAGAAATGATTTTAACTTATCTCAACAGCAAGTAGAAGTTATTATTAATTCAAAAATCTCACAAGCAAAATTATATTTAGAAAACGGTTCAAAACATGTTGATAAAAGTCAACATTCAGAGGAAATTAGAAAATTATTTGATAATTGGATTAATTATCAAACGAAAGGAGGAGAGGACAATGAATCAGTGGGTTAATTATTTGATGCTCAATGAAACAGATGCTGATAAGAAATTAAGTAATATTCCAAACTCAGTAAAAAATAAAATTGCTGAAATTTTGAGTCAAAATAGTGATTTGTTTCAAGCAACATGGTTAGGTAATTTTTTCAAAGTGATTGGGTGGTTAGTTACTTGGATATTTTATTGGATAACTCAAATGATGAGAAATACATTAGAGAATATTTTTACACTAGGTGGGTTGTTGGATAATAAACAAATTACTGAATTAAGTAGTACATTAACACCAGTTGCATTATCTATCATGTTGGTAACATTGGGTGCTCTTGGTTTGATGATGATGACGGGCAAGAGAATTCAAATTAGTAATGTATTCGTTAATATCATTTTAGCTGTTTGTTTTATCACCATGATACCTTATATGTTTTCAACATTAACTAACTTAACAGTTCAATTTGTTCATGATCAAAAGCATATTTCGATTGATAAAAATAAAGATAAAGAAAATAAAAAAATGGATTTGCCTTCAAAGGTTGTTAAAGCAAATGTTATTGACCTTGCAGATTTCGCAAATAAAGACTTTCCTTCTCGTAAAAATAATGAAAATAGTAAGTTTAATCATTTAGATATTCCCACAGATTCTAAATCGATATTTGATTCGTTTGATTATAGTGAAAAGATCAAACCCTTCTATCAAGGAGAAGACGATGACAAAATAGGATATCATGATCGACTAAAACTAGATTCTAAATCTAATAAAATAAAGACTCATAATGATTTGTTAGATGATACTTATTGGAAGAAAGGTGTTCACTATGGTCAGGCTAAAACAGAGAAACAAAAAAATGATATTGTTCGAAATGGTGTATTTACCTATGCACTAGATAATGATTTGGGTAGCAAGTATAAAAATGAAAAAGACAAAGATCCGATTTATAGTCGGATGGCGCCTTCTGAAGATAGTGGGGCATTTAAATCAGGAGCAGGAATTTTAAAATTCTTTGATGAATATCCACTACGTTATCAAACGAACTTCTTAGTTTTATGGCTTTCACTTGGTGGTTTAGCTATTGTTTATCTTTTCTCAGCATTTAAGGTTGTTAAACTGATGTTTGATATTGCTTTCCAAAAAGTATTGGCACCATTTGTCGCCGCGACTGACTTAACAACGGGGCAAAAAATGAAGTCGCTTTTTAATAATATCATTCTTAACTATGCAGTTATCGGGATTATTTTTATACTCTTCCTTATATATGAAATTTTAGTATCAACAGTAATGGGTTCAAATGCTGGATTCGGTGTAAAAGCTATCGCATTTATTGCGCTATCAATTGCATGTATAGATGGCCCTGATACAGCAAAACGTGTCTTAGGCATTGATACAGGTGTTCAAGATGGTAAAGCAGCGGCGTTAGCAACATACGGAGCTGGTAAAGGTATAGGTAAGGCTTCTACAGCTGGTGCTAAAGGGGTAAGTAACCTTTATAATTCAATGTCTGGTGGTAAAAAAGTTGATGCGCCTACAAATAATATGAGCTCATCTAACGATAGTAAATCCTTTGGTGGAGGTAGTGAATTAGAGCCTACTGATATGAGTAAACATGATGTTAATGAAAACAATAGTAAAGCAGATCAATTTAGTGATGGTCAATCAAATCAAAATAATCAAGAAAACATCGATGATATATCTTCTGAAAATCAACAAGACAATGACGATGTTTTAGGAGATCAGCACTATAGTGATGATGATTCAGCTAAACAAGATGTTGATAATATTGCAGAAAATCAAGACGATTTAGAAAATGCTAACGGAGATAATAACTTAGAAAATAGAGATGAACAGCCTAGCGTTTCTGATAGTAATCATGCAGAAAATCAACTTGATAATAATGAGCATCTAGATATGAATGAAGATAATAAAGAGATGAATGACTTAGACAATGATGAACAAGCAGAAATTAATGATAGAAATGAAGAATCTAGTAATGATTTAGAAAATAACGAACAGCAAGGTATTGGCGATGGAAATGAAACAAGTAATAACTTAGATAACACTGAACAATTAGATGTTAATGAAGATAATAAAGAAATGACTGATTTAGACAACAATGAACAGCCGGGTATTGAAAATGACACAGAAAATTACAACAGTCCAATATCTAATGAAAATCAAGAAGCTATTTCAAATGACGGAATTACTTCAGGAGAAGATGTTCCAGATAAAGTAAGTGCTCCATCAGAGAATAATACAAATAATATTTCTGACAATATTAATAGTCCAAATACGAATGATATTAAGGCTACAACAGAAAATGTTTCTAGTGAAAATAATACAAATAATTTAGGTAAAGGTATCATGACTGGTACAGCACTTAGAGGACTAGGAGAAAAAGTTGGTGTACAAAGTGGAGTTAGAAACAGTGCAAATGCTCAAAATTCAAGACCGATGAAATCTTTAAGTGATATAGATAAAGGAAGACCTCAAGGTCAATCAGGTCTATCATACTCAGAAGCCAAATCAAATGCTAGAAATAATAGACCATCCACAAGTTATCCAAAATCTAACGGCTTAAATAAAACAATACCAAGTAAGGCGACTACACCGCCAAAAGCATCAGCACAAAGTTCAAATCATAATATGACAAGTACACCAAGTAATTCATCAGTTTCAACTTCAAATAATGGGCAAGAAAAATTCAGAGGTCGTCCATCAAGCATAAATAGTCATTCATACAATAGTTATCCAAAAGGAAATCATTTTAATAAAAACAAGCCAATAACAAAACAAGTTTCATCTATGAAAAAGCCAACATCATCAATGAAAGGTACGCATGAAAAAGTAACTGTTCCTAGAACTAATTCAAGCACAATAGATACAGCAAATAGACGTTCAGGATTATCTTATTCACAAGCAAAAGCGAATGCTAACACTTTAAATAAAAAAACGCCTCGTGCAGAAGTAGTTCAAAGTTCAGGAAATATTAAAAGACCAAATCCTAATAGCGTAAGTAGTAGAGCTTCTCGTCCACAATATATGGCTCAAGAAGCCCCATCAATGGATAAAGCAAACGAACAGTTAGACAATAATTCAAAAAAGTAGGTGTAAATCATGGTTAAGAGTCAAGAAAGATTACCGTATGAGCGAGCTCAGGGAAAGGTAACTATAACTTCAGATGGTAAAGAACTTGTTCATATGAAAAAACCGAATTCTAAAGCTTTGACACATCGTGATCCACCTATGAAACAAACACCTCCAAAAGGAATAAATTAATAATAGTAATAAAAACATTTGAAAAAAGTGGGTGAAATTAATGGCAGATGAAAATCCTAATCAATATACAGTAACGAAAGGCGTAGACTCCACGATAAACTTTAAAGGAATTTTAAGTATTCAATCGATAATGTGGTTTGCCGGTATTGTATTTATTGGGTTTATCATAACAGACCAGCTACAAATAACTGGTCTGTTACAACTCATTATCATACTAGGTCATGTAGTGTTAGCGTTATTGCTTGTATCAACACGAGTTTCACATCCAGATAGAAGAACTATATACGTTATTATGCATTTGCTTTTTAAAGAAGATACGCACAAGTATCAAAGTATAGACATTAATAAGTATCGTCGTTTAAGAGATAGAGATAGATGAAAGGGGGATATGAGTTTTGAGTTTAATTACAGAAGAAGAATTTGAAAGATCACGTCGTAAAAAGCTCAGAAAAAAACGTAAAAGAAAACATGGTACAAAATCAACAGCGAGTATATCTAAGGTCAAAGGTTATACAGAAGAAGATTTTTGCATTTTCGATGATGATAGATATGGAGAAGTATTTAGGAGTACAACAGCACCAATTGATTTTATAAACCAAAATGAAAATAATAAGCACATGTCATTTCTAGCGACGCTTTATCGCATGTATGAGGGAGATATTAAACAAATTGGTTTAGCGTATCATACAAACACTACTGAGTTACAAAACAATTGGTTAGATATTAAAAACAAGGCACAGACAGATGAGCAAAGACTTTTAGCAAGAGAACAACAATTAAGATTTAAACGTATCTCTGAGTCCCAACTTAATCAAGAGTATTACTTTATTATCTATGGAGATGACGAGAAAGATTTAATTTCAAAAATTAGAAGTTTTAAAAAGGCTTCTATTGGACTTGTAGAAGAAGAACCACAGACTAAAGAGCAAAAAATTAAATTATTCACTAAATTAAATAACCAAAATACATTTATTTAAGGAGTGAAAAATTGGAATGTCAAAAACATCAAAAAGAAAGGCAAAAACAATCAATATTAATTTAACTGAGAAAGAATATGAGAAAGTTAAACATTTTGCAGAACTTCGGAATATGAATCCTACTAGCTATGCAAGACTTGTTGCTTTAGGTAATCGAATTAAACCGACAGTCATTGAGAAAACATATAGTTCAAGTGATGTCGTTCAACAACTCAAGCAAGACAATGAGGAACTTAAAACGGACATCGAAGCATTACAAAGTGAGAATAATGATTTAAAAAGAAAAATTAGCTATTCGAAAGAAGGACAGCCAAGCACGATGTAATAGCAATTAACCATAAAAGTATGAAAGGTGTGTGTTCCCTTAATGGGATTATTATCAAGATTTAAAAAAGATGCAGAACCTATTTTGGAAGAAGACTTTGTAGATGACGGGTACGATATGGAAAGTATTAGTCTTTCACAGCCACAAGGTGGATTACAGTTTAAGGAAAGAAACATGGTAGGTGGAGATGGTTATACAACATGTTTAACTATTTATGATATTCCCTCAAAACTCAATGACAACTGGTTAGATCCAATCGTGAATAGAGAAGGTGTGATTTCTATTGTCGATATTGGCGAAGAAGATAGACATCGTACTATAAAAAAATTGCAGCGTTCAATGGGAGAACAATATACACGAGTAATTGATCCAAACGCTCAAACGCTTTCTAAAATTGAAGCTCGAAATTCTTACTCAACACTTCACTCAATGCTAGAAAAAATAAATTTACATGGAGAAACTATTAAACGTTTTAACGTTCGTTTATATATATCTAAAGATACCGAAGAAGAATTAGAGGAAGAGGTAGCATCGATAAGAAAAGATCTAGAAGCTAAGGGTTATAAGGCACAGCTAATGCAGTTTGAAACTAAAGATAATTATCTATCTATGTTCTTATCATTAAAACAGCAACAAGAAAATTTAAGTAATTATCGTCGAGGCATTCCTATGGAAGCTGGTATTCTTGGTGGGTCATATTACTTCAATCATGAACAAATCATTGATGAGCGTGGTGCTTACTATGGTCAAACACTCACTCAAGGTTCAGTCATTCTAGACTTCTTTAAACATGATGCCATTCGTACATATTACAATACAGTAATTTTTGGAAAAATGGGGTCAGGTAAGTCAACGTTACTAAAGATGATAGAAGAAGAACAATATGCAAGAGGGAATTTCATTCGTGGGTTTGATAAAGCAAGAGAATTTGGCGCTATTTTAGAAAGACAAGGTGGACATATTATTGCTTTGGACGGTACAGATGGACGTATTAATTTTTTACAAATATATCCTACAGCCAGCCGTAAGAATGAAAAAGGGGAACATGTTGTTTCTGAGGTTGGTTCATTCAAACAACATATTTCTAAATTAAAAATGCAATTTAGTCTAATGAATAATGAATTAACTGATACAGAACTTAAAGAAATCTCAAGTGTTATTTATGACTTTTATATAGAAAAAGGAATATATGATCCTGATAAAGGCGAAAATCAAAATATCGTTAATTTAAAAAACGAGGATTATCCTGTTTTAAGCGAACTTTATGATTATATTGACACGTACATCAAAAATGCGAAAAGAACTGACATTACATCTGAAAAAATTCGCTCATTTGAACGTATTCTGACGACTGTTAAAGAAATGGTAACTGAATACGGAGAAATTTTCGATGGGCATACAACGATTAAAGATATGGAAAATGAGCAAGTGGTATTCTTTGACATCGAAGGATTAACTTCTTTATCAAAAGAGGTACAAGACACAATGTTATTTACAGCTTTACAATTAATATGGTCTCAAGCGTTAAATCAAGGACGTAAGTACAAAACGATGATTGAAAATGGAGAAATTGATGAGGTAGACGCTAAGAGGTTTATGTTTTTCATTGATGAGTGTCAAAACATTATTAATGCTAATAATCTACAAGTTGTAGAATTTGTTGTTAAGTTCCAAAAAGAGATGCGTAAATTCTTGGCTGGTATTATTTTTGCCACACAGTCTCCTAAAGAAATACTTCCAGAGAGTAACGATCAAATTGTAGTAAGTAAATTGAAACAAATATTTGCATTAACACAGTACAAATTTTTATTTAACCTTGACTCATCAGAAATTGAACAAATGAAACGAGTACTCGGAGATATTTTGACAGAGTCAGAGTATCGTATGATTCCAAAGTTCAAAAGGGGTCGAACATTATTAAGTATTCAAGGTTTAAGTAATACTATTTTTAATGTTCATCCAACTAGACAACAACTAGATCGATTCAAGGGTGGTCTATAATGAATAAATTAAAACGCTACCTTAACTGGAAAATAATAGGATGGATTGTTAGTTTATTAGGTGCGTTTTGGACGTTTATTATTGGAGCACTGTTATTAATTTTATTAATAGTTGTTGTTTTATTAGGTCTCAATGATTCTGGGCAAAAATCTGGAGGCTGTGACGTTAGTGGTTCCAGCGTTTCAAGTGATGTTTCTGAAAAAGGTAAAAAAATGTATGAACAAAACGCTAAAGGGGGAGAACTTGAAGGGAAAGTTGATAGTGCTATTAAGATAGCTAAGGAAGAAAAAGTACCACCTTCACTTTTCTTAGCAATTATGGCGAGTGAGTCAGGATGGGGCAAATCAGCTAATGCAACGAATCAGCATAACCCTTTATCTATTATGGGAAGTGGCCCTCTTAAACACTATGGAACAATTGAAGAAGGGATGAAAGCAGGAGCTAAAAATCTCTACGATTTATACATCTCAGAGGGCTTAGACACTCCAGCAAAGATTCAGCCAAAATATGCGCCCAATGGGGCTAGCAATGATCCAACAGATTTAAATAGTAATTGGAAAAAATCTGTTGAAAGTATTCAAAAGCAGTTATCTGATGGTTCTAAATCTAGCAATAAAGATGACTCAAATGGTGCTCCTTCTGTTGACTGTTCATCTTCATCATCAACAGTTTCAGGTGGAGGCACACTTAAAGCATTGTCAAAATTTAAAGGAAGTTTACCAACTCCTAAAAACAAAAGTAATGCAATGCAACCAGCAAGTGGTAATCTTTATACGAATTTAGAATGTACATGGTACGTCTATAATAGACGTAAAGAATTAGGAATTCCAATTTCTACATTCTGGTATGATGCTGGTATGTGGGCAAATGCTTCAAAAAAAGATGGCTATAAAGTTGGTAAAAAGCCAGTACGTGGTGCTTGTGTAACATGGCCTATTCAAGGTGGGATGCCTCATGGTCACGTGGCATTTGTAGAAGGAGTTTCTAAAGATGGTAAAAAAATTCATATAAGTGAGTATAATTGGCCACCTAAGATTCATAGATATGGAGAACGAACAATAAAGGTTGAACCTCAAATGACATTTATTTATGACAAGAAAAAGAAATAAAGGAGTATTCTAATGAGAAATAAAAAACTTTTAGGTTTGTTGTTAATCATTGTTGCAATTGGTATGGGTTTCGTAGTTTATTTTATTGTTAAAGATCAGTGGAGTGGAGATGATAAAAAAGAATCGCAGCTTCCAACACACGAGAGTAAGAAGTCTAATGATGAAGATGATAAAAAAATTGAGAAATCAAAAAAAGAGATTGATAGTATGAATGATAAATCGAACGAGGAAAAGAAAAAATCAGATGAAGATGACGCAGAACAAGGGTCAAATAGTAATAAAGAAGATAGCCATAATCTTGATAAACGTACTGAATTCTTTATAGATAATATGTTTACTAACCTCAACCAAGAAAACTATAACAACATTAAAAATAAATTGAGTACAATTTGTACACCGCATTTTATGCATAAATACTTTAAAGATAAAGATAGCCAATACAATTTTTACATGGATGTAAATATATCAGGTTTTGAGACTTATGAATCTAGAAAGCCACAAACAAATGGAAAAACAATTTTTGCAACGTTTGAGAGATCTACAAGTCCCGCACATTCAGGTAATAATAACAGTATTAAACCGTCTCATGAACAAATGACAGTAGCAGTTATTTATAAAAAAGTAAATGGCAAAATGTTAGTTAATGACTTTAAGATTCAAAGTAACGAAGACTTAGATAGTTCAGATGACTCTGGTGATATGGACTAGAAAATAAAGAAAGAGAAAGTGAGGTGGGAGTCATGGCAAAAGTTAAAGGATTTTTTAAAAAAGCATATAGACTTTTTAAAAATAATAAGAAGGCGTCATACCTTAGCCTTCTCGCTATTCCTCTTGTTTTGTATTTTGGCGTATATCTATATTCCTTAACGCAAAATCATACTTACAAGTTATCGAAAGAGGATATGGAAGAAGGAGCATCATTTGATGATTTTAACTTGGTTGTGCAAGATCAGAAATACAACCCTAAAAACGGAACCTATGTAATTAAAGTTAGGGCTGATACAGATAATGATGAAAAGGTAGTATTAGATAGCAATAATTTAAGTGTTAAAGCAATTACAAATAAAGATCGAAAATCATATCAACCTAATGTTTATCACACATTAAATGACTATTTTGTTGTTGAAATAGAAGATATACCGAAGGATTATGGTTCATTAAAGTTACATTTTAATTATAAAGATTCAAAAAATAGCGACGATGATTCTAATAGATCAGGAGATTTATATGTATCAGCAGTTGGTAAAAACATTGATAAGAATTTAACTCCTCAGTCCAAAAAAACTTATTATAGAGACAGTTATATTTATTTAAAAAATCGTTTAGAAAAAGAAATTGAAGATAAAAAGCGTGACATCAAATACAACAAAGAAAATATCCACAGTATTAAAAAAGAAAACAAAAAGCTTGATGCAAATGATCCGATACTTAGCAAGAAAGAGCAAAGACAAACTCAATCAACGATAGATGATAATAATTCTTCTATTGAATCTTCAAAAGAAAATATCAGTCATGATAAAAAAGCAATTAAAGAAAAACAAAAGAACAAGGAAAATGTAGAAAAAGTAATAAATGATTTGTAAAAAATAATGAAAGGAGGGATGTATAATGATAAACTACAATTGTGTCAAATCAAAAAACAGGAGCAACTCAATTAAGAATTGCTCCCTCTGTAGCGTCAATATTGGTGTGTGAAGCCAATATGACAAGAGATAACGAGATGTGTGAGTAACGTTATCTCTTTTCAACCATAAAAGTATTATTTAGTAAACAAAGGTGTGAATCCTTTGTATATATGCACATATGCTATACGACGTTTTTTGATTTAGACAATCATTAATAAGTCATATATGATGTGCTCTTTTAATAATACTATCTATTTTCTTATAAGTAAACAGAAAAATTGGTTGTTACATGTGCACTACTCACACAATGCCAAAAGGGAAACAAAAATTATTAGAAAGTGGGTAAAAATTATGAAAAGCAATAACGTTAGTTCTAAAATTTGTATGACAGGATTATCAACAGCATTATTATTGTCAACACTTGGATTAGGAGAGATTGATACAGCACATGCAAAAGATCAAAAGAACGATTCTTCAAGTTCAAAAACGCAAAAGCAAGCTAATGAAAAGACATCACAAAATTCATCAGTTGATGACTCAGATTTAAAAAAAGCAGTACAAAACGCAAAAGATGCAGGTATAGATGTCAAAGAAGGAAACATCCAGCATCATAAAGTTACTGACAAAAGTATAGACAAAACAAAAAAGGAAATACAAGCAGACTATGAAAAGCAAATAAAAGATTTAGAAAAAGCTACTAAGAAATATAAAGCCGATCAAGAATCTTATGAGAAAGAAGTTAAAGAAGTCAAAGCATATAACGATAAACAACTTAAAGACTATCAAGATAAAGTGAAAAAACAAAAGTCTTCTGTAGATAGTGCCAAAAAAAATCCAGCACAACCTAAGTATAGTGCTAATCTGAGAGGGGAAAAAGGTCATTCTTATACAAAATCAGGTTCTTGGCATAATTTAAAGTCTAAAACAATTGATAATGATATTCACGTTAGCTCATCTGGAGATGTCAAATCATTTAAAGATCTTCAAAATGGTAATTTTGCTATTCATGCTTACTCTGATAAAAAAGGGAAGTTGTCTAATGATAAAATTGTTCAAAAAGTATCATGGGGCAATGTTAAGCCAAAAGGAAAAACTGTTGTTAAGGGAGACAGAGTAACTAAAGATTTGCATAATAAAGTACCAAGTTATAAAAATCCTGCGTATGATACATCAGGGAAAAATAATAAATTTGGTAAAACTACTCAACTTCACTCAGTAAAAGCTGGTAATTGGGTAACAATTCCTAATGCTGTTAAATTAGCTAATGGAAAAGCAAAAGATTTACAAGTGAAATTTAGTAAGTCTGGTACTAAACTTAAATATGGTGGGGATTACGTTACTTTCTGGAATGAAGGTGGCTCAATTAACTATTATGATGGATCTGCTGATGTTAACCAAACGCCACCTAAAGATAAAATCACAGCATCATACAAAGTAGGAGACGGAAAAGAAAAATATTTATGGACGGGTGCTACTTTTGATATTGATGGTGGTCAAGAATTAACAATGGAAGATAACAATTCAGCTATTGTAGCGATGGGTGGAGGACTCAAAGCTGATAGCGATAAAGTTAACAAAGTATCAAGTTCTAAATATTTAGGTAGTACATGGGGCAAAAATAAAGGAGCAAACTTATTAGACGGTACTTCATCTGTACCTGATGGTACAGCAATTTTTGCCAAATATGCTGATGTAATTAGTCATTCTGTTAATAATACAGGTGTTAAAGGTTCAACATTAGTTGCTAATGGAGACTTTGGTATGCACGTAACAACAAGTATTGCTAAATACCCTACATTAAAAAAAGAACCTAAAAAACCAACACCACCTAAAGTTAATTATAACTTCCATGATATGAGTATTAATCCAACTACAAAAAAATCAGTAAGTAAAAAAGATGTTGGTTATGATAAAGATTATAACTATACATTAGATTATCAATTACCAGTTATTAAGAAAGATAAAAAAGATGATGCATCTCAAGATCAATCAAAAGATGCAAAAGACACTAACCTTGAAAATCCTAAAGATGAAATTAATGGTAAATACAAAAATGACTATCAAACATTTACACTAGGCGATGATTTACCAGATGAATTAAATCTTCAAAAAGATAAAATTAAAGTAACCGATGATAAAGGTAAAGATGTTACTAAGCAGGGTAAACTTGATGTTGATGAAAAACATCAATCATTTAGATGGACGCCTAAAAACCCAGAAGAATTTTCAGCGCAGAAACTTAAAGTTAACGTTGTCTCTCAAGTTAATGGAAAAGCAGACTTGAAAAAGTGGAAAAAAGACAATGATACATTTGAAATACCCAACATTGGATATTTAGAATTAGATCATAAGAAAATTCCAACAAATAAAGTACCAGTATTTGTGAAGAAAAAAGTAAACAGCGATATCAAAAAGCACATCTTAGAAGATGGAAATCTTAAAGAGCATAATAAATCTAAAAAAGGAAATGATATCAATTATCAACTTGATTACACGTTAGGTAACGATAAAGACTATAAAAAAGTAACTATTAAAGATGATTTAGAGGATGTTGAAGATATTAAAGGCGTTAAAGTTTATTTACCAAAAAATCAAAAGTCATCGTTATCTAAGAAAGAGCGTGAAGATATTGATAAAGCATTGAAAAATGCTCATACAAAACAAGATGAATTTAAACCTGATTCTTCATCATCAAACAAAGATGATCAAAAACGTAATGATAAAATCAAAGATAATGACGATGAACAAAACATTAATATTGACCTTATCAAGAACAACATTGATAAATTGAAAAAAGATAAAGACGGAGAAATTGATGTTGCATCTCTACTTAAAATAACAGACCAAAAAGCTAAAGACATCGCAAAAGATATTCATATTGACGATAATATTGAATATGACAAGTCTCATCATATTAAACCGGGAACTTATAAAATCAATATTAAAGGCAATAATAAAAAAGATGGCATTGATAAAACGGTTAATTTAAAAGTTGATGACAAAGGGAATATTGAACTGTTACCAAAGGATGGTAAACAAAGTGATGATACAAAAGTCAAAGAAGATAGCAATACAACAAAAAATCAAAAATCACAAAAAGATGATCAATCTACAAAATCAACTCAAGAGGCAGAACGTAAAAACCAAAATAATCAAAATGACATAGACTCTAATAATAGCCAAAAGTCAAATACAACAGACAGTAAAGGACAAAATGGTGATTTAGATATAACAAAATTAGGAGACTTAAAAGTCGATAATAAGAAAGAAAGCTTTGAGTGGAGTCCTAAAGATGCAAGTTTACTTAAAGGTAAAAAGGTTAAAGTTCTTTTAAACTCTAAATTTAAAGATGATGTTGACTACAAAAACTTTGCTAAAGGGGATAAATATATAATTCCTAATACATCAGAAATTCAATATGATGATAAAACGGATAAATCAAATAAAGTAGATACTGAAATTCCTAAAGAAAAAGAGCCTACAAAATCTAATACTACTGCACCTCCTAAAAAAGAAGAACCTAAAAAACCAGCACCTCAACCTAAAAAAGAGGAATCAAAAAAAGATTTACCAATGACAGGTACAGAAAAATCTGTTGCTGGTGTAATTATTGGTGCTGTACTTATTGGTCTTGCTGGTGTGTCTACTTACTTATATAGAAGAAAACGCTCTTAAGGTTAAGGAAATTAGTTAACGGCACTTGTGGGTGTCGTTAACTTCTTAACTCAATAAGTAAAATTAACTAGGGGGAGATAGAATGGCTGTCGATCATCTTATTCCAACAGACTATAGAAAGTTAGTTCTAACTGCAACTCAGTATAAAGATCCATTGATGAATTATTTAACTGAAGACTTAGAAAGACGTGATAAATTACTTTTTATTATGGTGCATCATGAGAAAAGTCTTACAGAAATTATAAACTCAGAAGATAAAAATTTGGAAGAAGCACAATTTTGTATAAAACAGCTAGTTAGTAACATTAGTAATTTATATGTTCTATCAGAAGTGCAAGATATGGATAGAAAGTATCAAAAGGGAGAGATTGAATATTGAGAAAGTGGTTAGTTGTACTTATTATTGCTTTTACAGTCGTTGCTGGATTGTCGTCTAATGCTAATGCTAAAACGACGTACACAGCAGATAAACACGTACAAAATATTGCTACAGATCATAGTCAAATCAATAAAAATACAGAAAAGCAATTAAATGCTAAACGAGTTCAAACATTTTTAGCAACACAAGATAATATCAATTTTATTAATGATACACTACAAGGGCGTGGCTGGGACTTTGATAATTTTGCAGGTTACCAGTGTTTTGATTTAGTTAATGTCTATTGGTATCACTTATATGGTCATGGACTTAATGGAATGTATGCTAAAGATATACCGTTCCAAAATGATTTTACTAATGAGGCGAGCGTACATCAGAATACACCATCTTTTAAGGCATATCCCGGTGACGTAGTTGTTTTTGGTAATTCTTATGGAAAGGGAATGGGACACGTTGCTATAGTTACTAATGGTAATGTGGACGGCAATTGGAATAAATTCGAAAGTCTTGATCAAAATTGGAATCATGGGGGAATTAACAAAAAAGAGAAAGCACACAAAGTTGTTCATAACTATGATACAAGATCAGGACAAATGTATTTCATCAGATCTTTTAGATAACTAGAATTCAAAAAAAGAATTTTCTAAAGTAATAAAAAGTACATTTACCCCCAGCTTATAACAAAAGTTGGGGGTATTAATTTTTAACTATTGAGCATACTAAGCACATCATTATACGCTCGCTTATATTCTGCTTTAGATGGGTTAACTTCTGCTTTGAAGTTATAAAACGCTAAAAGCTCGTGATATTCCTCTGTTGTAAGGTTATTTGGAATGTTGATATCTTTAGGAACTTTTAATTTTTCTATAGTCAAAATTATCAACACCTTTACTTTGATTAGATATTTTCATTATAAAATATTATCAAAGAATATAGGTCACAATGAGATTAAGATTTGATTAAAAACATTTAACTTAAATCAACGTATTTTTTCAGTGACAAAAAAGGACTTACATTGTAAGTCCTTTTCATTAGTTTATAAGTTTTATGAAATCTGATCCTGAGCAGTACCTCTATCAAGATATTCATAACTATAATTTTTACCATTAAAAATGACGTGTCCTTGATACTTTTTATCTAAATCGTGTGCTTTATCTTCTGTAAATACCCAATCGATACAATTCACTACAAAAAATTCTTCTGATGGATTAATAGAATATATTTCCTTTTTGAGCGTTTTCTCCATTTTTTTACTATAGACTTTAATCTTAAAGTTATAAGGAGTTTCACTTTGGTTTGGAAAAATATTTAGTGTATAGTGAGACGTGTTTCTTTTTTCAGTAAATAAAAACTTAGGATTCAAAGACTTGTTTACATACTTAATCTCATCTGATTTTGTATACTTATATTTGTATTTAAAAAATAAATAACAGCCTAGTAGGGATGCAATAACAACAAACAAAATAACGTCAATTAATAATTTCATTCTAATAGTTTCATCCTTTCTTTAAAAGGTTATTTTTAGACGCTGAGAGACGCATTGAGTTGCATCGAAAGCGTACTTTACTTTATCGTTGTTTTACATTACATCTCTAAATCATTTTCAGTGTCTTTAGTTATGGATTGTCTTCCAGACGTAAATGATTTTTTTCGTTTCTTTTGAATATTGTCTACATCTTCTTTCTCACTTTGTTCAGCTTTTACTGGTTGTTCATGCTCAATCTGAACTTCCTTTGTTTGAGTCTTTTTTTTGTTATGATCAACTATTTTTAAGTAATCATTCCAGTCTTTACCCTCACTTGGTAAATTAGATTGAAACACAACATCTTTTTGGCTTTGGAACTGAAACTTAACATCTTGTGTCATTCTTGAAACAAATTCTTTACCATGTTTATCATTATCAACGCAAAGATAAATGTTATCAGGCTCTTTATTATATTTTTTAACAAAGTGATGTACTTGATGGTATGCGTTTGTTTCTTTTAATCCAGACATAGAAGCATAAGCGTTTTTTTCTTCTGGGTGGAGTGAAGCATAGCTCATTGCATCTATGGGGGCTTCAAAAATCAGTAAGTTATCTGGTTCAGTCTTAGAAGTTGTAAAATTAAAACCGAAATTACCATAATTTGTTTCTATTTTTTTGAATGGTTTTTCTGATGTGCCTCGTAAGTCTTGACCTACAACATTATCATCGGAATCTTTCCATAGGAACGCAACATTATTATGGCTATCTTGTTTAATGAGGTCTTGCTCTCTTAAATCATCAACTAGATTTGAATTTATTTTTCTCTCCTCTACTAAATAGTTATATGCTTTAAATTCGTCAGATTTTTTCACATAATTACTTTCATCATATTTAAACTCTGGCTTTTCTTTTTCAATTTTGATGGATTTTTCCAAAGTACCAAAATCATCTGAATTAAGGAGTTCTACGGCATCGTTAAAGTTTTCTTTATAGAGATCTCCAGCTAGTTCAGGGTTTTGGATAAATTGAATTGGGCTACCACTCCAATTTTTCTCTCCTCTTCGAGAGTTCCAAAAGAAAGCATTATCATTTGGTTTAATCATTAGAGAGTCGTGTTCAATTCCTTTATAAAAACTGCCTGTACGTTCAAATCTTTGACCAGCAAATGAGGCAACTTCTAATATTGATTTTTCTTCTGCTATTTTTATTTTATCTTTTATACTTTTAGCAGTTGATTTTTCAGTAGTAAAATCCATTTTGTCTTTATAATTATCTGATTTTAAGCTCGTTACAGCATCGGGATAACGCATTCCATTATTTACTAAAAAGCGTATTGGATCGCCACCTTGTTTTTTGGAAGTATCATAGTAGATATTTTTTTCAGAATTAACATAGATATTAGGGTTTGCCTCATCTTTATAATACTTACCATTTTTTTGAACAATTTCATGCCCATTTTGATTAAGCACATCAATAATACTCTTGTTTCTTGCTATTTGCTTATCTTCTTTAGTAAGTTTTATAAACTGTTTCTCATCTTCTTCTTTTTTTGATAAAGTCTCGTCTTTGTTTTCTCGTTCGTGGGTTGTGTCTTTTTCTTCTATCTCAAACGTTTCTGTCTTATGCAATTCTTCTAAATGCTCAAAATCAATGTGTTGATTAATTTGATTGATGAAACTTCTAGAGATATTTGTTACACGATTAATGGTGTTCTTTGTGTCTTTTAAATCTCTCATATTATGAGAGTAATCAGAAATATATTTTATTGATGACTCACTGGGTTCTATACCATAATGTTTACTTACAATATAAGCGACCATCTCAGCTTCAGTCTCTTTTTCTTGGCTTGTTAAATTATCTGATGCTTTATGATGCAAAGCATGAGTCAATTCGTGAATATACGTGTGATTTTTTTCTTCGGGTTCTAATCCTTGTCTAAGTCCTATAATATTTTCATTATCTCTTGTTTGAATATTTACACCTTTTTCAGCACCACCAATACTATTATTTTGGTAGGTATTGTTAGTGTAGTTATCAACTGTTTTTATGTTGTTATCTTCTGCAAAGCTTTGCAGCGCTTTAAAAACATGTTCCGTTGCATTGGGAGAAGATGTATATAACTTTTCTCTTCTATTAGGATAATACTCTGGAAGATCGTCAGCTTTTGCGTTTGTTTGTGTTACATCAAATACGGTTACAGGCTTATAACCATACACCTTATCGATAGCTTTTATCTCATTATTTTTTACTTTTTCTTGAATAGATTCATCAACTTTGTTTAAGGGAAGGAGTTTCCCATCGACATTTACATGTTTTTTGAATTTAGGAGAAAGTATTTTGATTCCTTTTTCTCCACGCATAACGTGAAACCCTTTATTTTTAAAATGATTATAACTACCTACATATTTAGCCGATGGATATTGTGATTGTATTAGTAATAAATTTCGATATGAATAGCTTGGGCATTTTGCAACAAAATTAAGATATTCTTGTACTTTTTCAGGATTATCTTTAAATTCTTTCACACGTTCTACAAGAGAGTTAATTAATTCTTTATCCATAAGGAAACACACCTTTCAATACTTTTATGATTAGTTTATTTATCTACCTTTGAAATACTTTCTTCATCTTCAATAGAGGGCTTTCTAGGATTCTTCATAAATTCTTTATTAAGGATATATGTCTCGCCAAACTCGGTATTTTCAATATCTTCTAAAATATCTTCTGTAACTTCTGATAATAAATAATCATTAGATACAAGATTTTTGAACACAAGTTCTTTTTTGGACTTATCTTTGAATATCAATTCGTAAAAGTCCTCTAAATTCGTTTCTTCATCGTTTACAATTGGGTCTAAATCATTTTCATAATTTAAGTTTCTCATTTTTAATCCTTCCTTTTAACTAAAATAATTTTTAATATCTTCGGGAGCATTGGATATTTTCATAGAATGTACCAATTCTCCTCTAATCATTAATCTCTGTCTTGCTTGTAAATCTTGGCACGTGATTAATGTAATAATGTGATTACCTTGACTATTTTCTACTACTTGGCCTGCGTGCTTGTTTAAAATCTTTCTCTCTGTCGTTTTGTACTGATACACATGAGAACCATCACAAGTAAAGATGTAGTCGCCAATTTGGACTCTATGCAAGGGAGAGAACAAAAGGTTAGGTGCTTCTACATAGTGACCAGCTAAAGCATAATTGCCTTGTCCCATCTTTTGATTTGGCTTCATAGTACCAGCTCCAACCCAAAGATTTTGATCAGAAACTCCCTCTAAAATAGGTAAATTTAATTTGACGTTAGGAATAACAATGCGTCCTCTTAAATAGTTTTTGTTTAAATGAGCTTTTCTCATATCTGACGCTTTTATAGGTCTAACATTAGAGTAATCATAGACAATTCCTTGATCATCCTTTAAAGGTATACTACCATCATTTAATGCTTTAGTTATCTGCTCATGTGTATAATTTGCTGTAGAAGAAGCTGAGCCTTTTTTTAAAACTTTATTTGTCAGATTATCTCGGAGATAGTCTCCTTTTTCTGTATCATCTCGTGGTCTGTTACCCAAAAGTTTATCCAATTTTTCATTATTCCTTTTCATTTTATCATTCGGTATGTGAGCTACTTCTTTATTAACATGATGGCTAATCATAGGGGATATAATATGTTCAAAGATAGGATTGATAAATAACAATAATACTCCGACAATAAAAGTTAGAGTAATAACTATTTTTATTATTCGTTTCATAATCTTATCTTGTCTGTACTTCTTTCTCTCATCTAAAATACTCACTTTATTTACCCCCCAATACCCATAGATAATAAAATTAGTAGTCCATTAAACATCGTGTGTACCAACATAGGATATATGATTCTCTGTGTTTTGTATGTTAAGTAGCACAAGAGCAAGCCACTTATGATATATGGAATAATAAATCCTGAATGCGCAAGTCCAAATAGAAAAGAACTTATCAAAGCAAAAATGACTGGGTAATGGTATTTTTTTAAAAACAATTGAAAAAATAATTTTCTAAATATTAATTCCTCTGTTATAGGCGCTACGACTATCCCCGTAATTAGAAGAAGTGGATTATCAAAATACTTCATTGTTCGTGAACTCAAAGTACTTGGCTTATATAGACCTGTTTTATCTGCTAAAAAACCAATAGAAATTTGAGTAATAAACATTAGAATTAGAATAGCTAATGACAATAAAAGCTTTTTCCAGAATTTAAACGATGGAGAGGGGGCTTTTTTTAACTCATTGATCCATTTCCAATTTGGTAAGTGAATACTAGCCATTTGTTTTCTCTCCTTTCGGATTATTATTAGCGAAATCGAAAACCACTTTGTTATTGTCGATTTTTAAACAGGCTTCAAAAGACTTGTTATTTCTTGATTTAAAGCCTTTGAGTTTTGAGGTTTTTTGATAATTTACTAACTCTTTAATTTCACGATCTCGTAGTTTTCTATGAGACATTTCACTCCAAATGACAAAGTCGCACGAACTAGAACTACAAGGATAAAAAATTTTGCCCTTTTTGGTTTTACGTTTAACGATTTTTCCTTGTTTACAAACAGGGCATTTACCAAAATCATCAGTCACTTTTTCTAAATCTGAACTAGAGATATTATTGTCAATGTATGACGGTAATTGATTAGAAAAATGTACAATAAATTCTTTTATCTTTTCTATAAAAGTTTCTCTTTTCATTGATTGTTGAGATATAGACTTTAAATTCTTTTCCCAGTCTGCTGTCATTTTTACGCTAGAAATATCTGTGCCATCTAAAGCTTGACATAAGACAGTTCCTTTATCCGTCATATATAGTTTGTTTTTGCTAACTTTCAAATATTCTTTTGAAATTAGAGAAGCAACAATTTGACTTCGAGTTGCTGGTGTACCTATACCATCTGATAAGTTGCTTTTATCTTCATCTTCATCAACAAGTTTTCCGCAGTTTTCCATTAAACCACCTTCGCCTCCTAATGATGCTTCTGTTAAACGTTTAGGAGGTGTCGTTTCTTTCTTTTCAATTTGTAAAACTAAAGGTGTTTCATCTGTAAATTTCCAACCTTTAGTATAAGAAGGTAATAATTTGTTATCTTCTTTCTCACTTGATATAACTTCTTTCCAACCTGATTGAATAACAGTTTGTCCTCTAGTAGTAAATTCGAGGTCTTGAACACTTACATTCACGTTTGTTTGTTTATATTCATAGTCTCCAGCAAACATGCCTAGCGTATGTTCTAAAATTGATTGATAGATATTTTGTTGCTCTGTTGAAAAAGATTCGAAATCTTGTTTTGATGGTATGGTTTTAGTAACGATAATGGCGTAGTGCTCTAATACTTTTTCGTCATTGACATATTTATTTCTAGGTTGGTTATTTTTAATTTCAAATGGCTTATCAAGTAGCTTTTTATAAGACTGTAGATTATCACTTAAGTAGTTAAATTCAGCTTGTGTAATATAATTACAATCTGTTCTTGGATAAGACACGTACCCTTTATCATAAAGTGATTGAACCACTGATAGAGTACGCTTTAAACTATATCCCCATTTACGATTAGCTAGATTTTGAATACCACCTAATTTTAATAAAGAGGGGGACGATTTTGTTTTAATCTTTGATTGTATATCTTCAATGATCCCTTCTTGGTTATCATCTATTTTTATATTTCTTTCACTTAAATATGCTAAGGCTTCTTCTTTAGATGGAAATTTATGTTTATCCTTGTCTTTGAAGGTTACTTGGTTCACTCTGTCATAAGCACTTAATGTGTAGTAATTTTCTTTTTTAAAATTCTTGATAGCTTTTTCTCTCTCATAAACCATAAATAGAGTTGGTGTTTGAACACGTCCTACCGTATATAGGCCAGCTATACCTTTATTTCTTAATAGTAAGGTGAGTTGTACTGTAAAGTTTAACCCTATTAGATTATCTGCGATTGCTCTTGCATCAGCTTCTAAGTATAGAGGAAATGTTTCCTTACTTGTTTTTAGATTTTGAAAATAATTTTTTAGTTCTTGTGGTTCTTGTGTATTAGCCCACAAACGTTTTATAGGAATATTATTATTTTTTACATGAGGAATAAAATTCAATATACTATATGCGATATTTTCTCCTTCTCGTTCAGGATCAGTTGCAATAATAATTGAATCTCTTGTTTCAGTGAGGTTCTTCTCAACCAACTTCTTAATGGCATAAAATTGAGAAGAAGTATAAGGTAGTACTTTTCTTTTCATCTTAGAGGGTAAAAATGGATAGTCAGACAAATTCCATTTCTCATATTTCTTATCGTATTCTTTAAAGTCACATAAACCTACTAAATGACCTTTAGCCCAAGTAACGATGGTATAATCATTTAGAATGGGACTAAATCCTTCGATACAATCATTTTGATTTTTACTAACTTCTAATGCTTTTGCATACTTTTTACCTTGATTAGGCTTTTCAGCTAAAACTAAAGTAGTCATAAATTTAATTCACACCTTTTTTGTTTTTTAAATACTCATATGGTCTCTTCTTGCTCTTTAAGATTTCTCTCAATATTTCTTTCAAGCTTTTGATGTTCTATATCATGAATATAGCTATTTCTTTGTCTTGCTGTATTTCTAGATAACTGATATAAACTTTGTCGAATTCCTGTTATCATTTGCTTGAAATTTCTCACACTTTTTTGACGCTTGCGATTGTTCGTTTGCTTTATATTTTTATTATACGGTTTTTCTCTTGGTTGTTGAAGTTTTCCTTTTTTTTCTTTTTCTATTGCTTTTAGTTCTTTTAGGAAAGCATTACCGACATCACTTTTTAAACGTTCTTTTTTATTCTTTTTATAATCATTGTATTTTGAATTCTCTCCATAAAGTCTCCTATAGTTACTTGTTTGTTGATCTAAAATTTCATCAACTCTTTTCTCACTTTCACTATAAAATTGTGAAACATAATCATCAATATATTGATCAATTTCAGATTGAATAGGTTTAATATCTTTAGAGTTGTATGACCATGATTTGTTTAGTGGAGGTAATTTTTTTACTAAATCATCTAAGTCTTTCTTTTGTTTTAAAATTGATTTAATAGAGTAAGAATGATAGTTACCACTTTTTATTTTCTCTTTGACGTCATCTTTCATCTCTTTTTTTAATTTATCAAACTCTTTCATTAATCCAATATCTTGGTTAATTGAGTTGGCAAAAGTACTTTTCATATTTCTAAGTGTTGTAGGAGTTCTTTTACCTCTATATTGTCCTTTAAATCTTCCTTCTTTTATAGTTTTTCGTGTGTTTTTTTCTTCGGAAGTAGCTATATGAATATGAATATTGTCAGTATCATAATGAATATTCGCACACCAAAATGTATGATCTTTATCCATTTTATTATCCTTAATCATTTGATTAACCATTCGACGAGTAGCTTTTTTTATTTTAGGTTCGTCTAATTTATCTAGTGATTCATTAAATAAATGATTGTCTTTAAGAAACTGGTTATCAAAAGATATAACATCTTGATACATGACATGATTCTTTTTATTTGCTTCTTGAAACTTATCTTTTAATCTATTCATTTCTTGTGCTTCGATGAATTCATGTTCAGAATTAAAACTCATAGTCGTTCTTTTTTTTACATTCTCTTTATTATATCCTTGTTTCTTCTTTAATCTATCTATTGACATATAATCAAGATACTTATCAAAAAGATTGTTTTCTATATCTGGCTTTTTAACATTTTTTTTATTCTTTTCTGTGCTAATATAGTTGATAAATTTCTTATAACTTTCTCCCTTTGAACTACCAACTTTAAAATCAGAAATTAAATTAATAGCAGGACTAGTTTTTTTACTCATTTAAATCACACCTAAAATTCTCTTTTATTTGCAAGATAATGTTGAGATCTCTTTACAGCTGATTGATAGTGATCATTGATATGATTTCTTAAATCTTTCATGCTAGCAGTTGTAACAGCTTTTTCTTCCGAAATGTCGGCTAACATATGTAAAGCAACTAGAATATTGAAATCGGCACCGTTTAACTTTTTCTTTAAATAGTTAAGATCATCGATTATTTTTTGATTATCTTCATCCTTTTCATTTTCATTTTCATTTTTTTTGTTTTCATTTTTGATATAGTAGTCAATTAAAAAGACAATACTCGATGATAAAGTTGATATATTATTATTACGCTGAATCATCTTTAACTTGTCATTATAAAGTTGATTTATGTAAAAGCTTCTTTTAGTTTTTTTCATTTTATTCCTCCTCTATAGCTTGGAAAATCTTTTGTTGATCTTCTAGTAATTCAATAATATATGATTGATTTTTCATAACTTCAAGTAATATTTCTTTTAAATCTGAGTTCAAATTAATACTCATTTCATTCTCTAATTTCTTAGAAGAATAGTCTTTAATGATATTGATATAATGATCATTGACTGAAATATTTTTGTGTTTTGCTTCTGCTTGAATTTGATCATCTAGAATTATAGGTAAGTTATTTAGTGTTCGTCTTTTAGTACTATCCTCTTTCAAAAATCATTACACCTCCTAGTTTATAGTAAGTTTCTTCACTAAAAAAATAGCTTATTTATTTTAAGTTAAACTTTATTTTTCAATTAACAATATTCAAAAAGGCCATTGCGCACTTTGAAATTTGGCTACCAAATGGCTACCTATGTCGTGTATTTTGGATACCATATGGCTACATTATTAGGTAGCCATTTGGTAGCCATTTTTGATTTTAGGTATCCATTTGGGATACATTTTTGATTTTGGGTAGCTATTCGGTATCTTTTGTGTATCTATTCGGTAGCCATATAACAATTTTTATCTCATAAATAGGAATCCCATTTGACACTGTCAAATCAATATTTTCCACAGAAATGGCTACCGAATGGATACATACGGAGGCATTTCTGTGCAGGATTCCTCTTATGCTCTTTAAATTACTATAGTTTCATTATACACTATGAAAGCAGCGAATTCAAACCTAGTAACGATATTTAACAAAGTTATTATTGCAGTAATATTATCAATAAGTTTAAGAATTTTTAGCTTGATTTTTATATTAGATAAGAGAAAACTAAATACAAAAATACTCGATTTAATAATAAGGTAAAACAAAAATATATTTAGAATTACGATATTTTTTTCAACTATTTCTCAAAAAATCTAACCAAATCCTGATTAAAATTATCCTAATCACTTCACATTTTTAAATTTATAATAAAAAGGAAAGCGAGGATTCACTTTCCTTTTTATTAGCAATAATTTAACGAATTATATATTTCTTCATAATCTTTATCAACAAAGACTAAATCGTCAAAGTCAAGATGTTTTGTTACATTAATAACTTCTTTCATATCTTTATATTTTTCAATTTCTATGTCATTGTAATTACAATTTCCATTATTATATTTAAAACTAACTTCTTGAACCATTCTTAAATTTGTAAGCTCTAAAGTTACTTGTATGCTTATCTGTTCATCTTCATCTAAAGTTGTATAAGCTAATGGAGTATTTAAGTTTTCATCAAAAATTTCTTCAAATTTATCAAATGTTTCATCAAATTCTCTTTTTCTATATTCCTTAATATTTTCACATATTTCTAAGTAATCCGTAATATATTCTCCTGTAATCGTCATTTTAATTACACCTCTATACATAAATTTTATTGATTAATGTGAATTCAAATTATCAACTAATATTGGATTTAAGAATGTTGATATTGTTTTATCATCCATAAATTTTTCATAAATAGTATTTATTTCTCTTTCATCTTGAATATTACTTTCATAACTTATAATAGCCTTAACAACTTGGTCAAAATCTTGATTTTTTAAGTACTCTACAACTGTTAAATAATTAACCATAAGAACCTCCATTTTTTATTATTTAATTTATTTTTGCTGTGTTGCAAAGCCACTGAAACAAGTCGTTATGATTGATTACAAGGATAAAAGCTATAAAATTTTTCGACTGGCTTTCAAGCCACTAAGAAAAAATTTTTGCGCCTTGTAATCATGAATAGACTTGTTAAAAGCATCATCTTTGATGATGCGTGTGAGCGTGCCAACACAAAAAAATAAATAATAAAAATTCATAATAAAAGGAAAGTGATACCTCACTTTCCTACAGTTTTATATTAATTTCAGTGATATAAATGATCTATTTGATTAGATCATTTATTCATTTTTCAAATCAAATAAATGACAGTTTATTTGATTTGTCTTTATTATTATATTTAGATAATTGACAAAACCCCCTTTTATTTAGGGGGCTAATTTCTTATTTAACTATTTCTATTCTTTTATTTAAACATTCATTTTCACAATTGTATTGGTCAAGTAGTTGTTCTAAAACAATTAATTCTAATACTCCATTATCTAAAGCATTTTTTTGTTTTTTTAATTCACTTAAATAATCGAATTTCCATTCAATTATTTCTTCTCCTGTATAATTAATTCTAATAAATTCTGTTTCTTCTATTAATAAATTTATGATGAAATCTTCAATTTCATGTGGTTTTATTTCAACTAATTTAGTTGCTTGTTCATCTTCATAAAATTCTAGCTTTAACTTCTGAAAATTAGTTTGATAATTCTTGAAACCATATTTACTAATATAACGATTGATTAATGCTTCATCTGATGGGTCAATCTCAATTGTATTAACTTCATAATGGTTAGGTGTTAAGTCATTATATATATTAAGAAATTGCTTTAAATTTGATAAATCAACTTGTGGTTTTTGCAATATTTCATAGAGTTTTATCAATTCGTCATAATGATACTCCAATTGTTCATCAATTGTATAATGCTTATCTATTTCATCTTTTAATGAGACAAAAAGGTCTTTCATAGCATCAAATAATTCATCTTCTAAATAATTACCAAAAATATCAACTTCATCAATTGTAATAACATTTAATTCTACTAATTGCTCAATCACTTTAAATACCTCCACTTTTTTTATTATTTAATTTATTTTTGCTGTGTTGCAAAGCCACTGAAACAAGTCGTTATGATTGATTACAAGGATAAAAGCTATAAAATTTTTCGACTGGCTTTCAAGCCACTAAGAAAAAATTTTTGCGCCTTGTAATCATGAATAGACTTGTTAAAAGCATCATCTTTGATGATGCGTGTGAGCGTGCCAACACAAAAAAATAAATAATAAATATTCATAATAAAAAGGAAAGTGATACCTCACTTTCCATCATTTTCGTTCGTATTTTCCTATAGAAAATACACAAGGTGCTAATGAAGATTCATTAGCACCTTGCCGTTAAAATACTGATTTATTTTATTTCTGTCTTTATCTGGTAAGATTTGCACAATTTGAGCGAATTCTGATTGATTATTCTTATCCTTTAATAGTTTAAAAATTATATTACTCATATACTCGTGATAGTATAAATGCTATCAAATTTCATCTTCCTTTCTCATAGAAAAGATTGATAATTATATTCGTTCATGTTTTCTTGTCTTTCTTCTTTAATCAGGGAATACTCTAGAAAAAAACCTACACCAGCTAATAAGATATTTAATAATTTTAAAGCTATAATAATTTTTCTTCTCATTTGAATTCTCCTTGTTAAATGATATAATAAATTTAAATTGAAGGAGGAGCCCTAACTCCTCCTCATCAAGCTATCTGATTAGCTCAATGATAAGTTCAATGAGAGCTCTTAATAAGTTTATGATACTTATTAAGAGTTTTTTTGTATTTTCTCTCATGAAAAGCCACCTCCTTCAATTGAATCTATCGTGACCCAACCAACCACCACATCATGTTGGATATCACCTCCTTTCATTACTCCTTAAAAATTTTTTATTATTTAATTTATTTTTGCTGTGTTGCAAAGCCACTGCAACAAGTCGTTATGTTTGATTACAAGGATAAAAGCTATAAAATTTTTCGACTGGCTTTCAAGCCATTAAGAAAAAATTTATGCGCCTTGTAATCATGAATAGACTTGTTAAAAGCATCATCTTTGATGATGCGTGTGAGCGTGCTAACACAAAAAAATAAATAATAAAATTTCATAATAAAAAGGAAAGTGATACTTCACTTTCCTACAGTTTTATATTAAGTTTTAAAATCCCCTAGATATGTATTTTTAATACATATCTAGGGGATTCATTTTTCAATATTCAAATTCATCAATTGATATTCTGAATATCTTGTAAGGGGATTTCTATCGTCTCGTTACTCATTTCATTACATGCAACAAGTACTTTATCAAACAAATTAATACTCTTGATATATGCTTCATGATGATAGAAATATCCCTGCTTCCAGTAGGTTATTATAGCTATCTCTCCATGATATATTTTCCAATACGCTTTTTCATTTAGTAATTGAAGTTGATCTTCAAAAAGGTTAGGACGATCAGTCTTATTTTGATCTTCCATATATTGTTCTATTTGTTGATATTGCTCAGGAATTGTCTTAAAAGCTAGCCACTTAACAAACCCTCTGCCTTTAGGAATATTAGTGTCTAAATATTCTCTTGGTATCTTCCGATAGTCAGTTTCATTCTTATACTGTTTTGGAATCATTTCAAAATCACCCCACCTCTATAATAGAACGTATGTTCTATTATAGAAAGTACTTTTTCTTAAATGCTAAAAATAGTTTCATTTAAAAGCGCTATGAAGCAACATTTTATTAATATGAAGGACTTGATATAATAAAAATCAAAAGGGGGAGCATAAAAAATGAATTATAAATATGAATATATACCAAATAAAGAGAATCTAATAGCACTATACAATGACACATATCATGACATAATTAAACATAATGTTAGAAATAGCATACCTATTATTCATGAGGATATTGTTAAGAATGCAATTTTCACTATTTGTACAGACTTATTTTTGGAGAATCATCATTGTAGAAATGAAGAAATTTGCAGTGAAAACGGTAGTAAAGAATTTGTGGAAATAAAGAGCGAAGTATGTAAACGTCTTAATATGAAAACGGAAAAAGTAGATTCTCAAAATACCATCTACTCTATAATATTAATAAAAGAATTTGAAAAAATAGTTTCTAATATAAATCCTTTAGTTATACCTCAAAAACACGTAAATATCTTTACTGTATTTCCGCAAGGCACAACAGCTGTTGAATTAGCAAGTTATGTTGACAACGAATACTCAACCTTAAAATTTTTAGATAAGGGATTAGAGAGTATATCAACTATTTCAGTACAAACTCCATACGCTAAACATTTGAATGAAATATACAGAAAAAAGGAATATTATATGGAATAAAGGTAAATAATTATATTAATAGCCTTACTTACAATATTTAATCTTAATTATTGTAAGTAATAGAAATTTTTAAACACTCGACTAAAAAGTTGGGTGTTTTTGACATATTTATTTACGTACGCTATTAGCGTACGTTATAATACAAGTATAACAAATAAAGGAGGATACTTGAATGAAAAGTAAAACACCAACAGAAGCTCGTAAAGATTTTTATCAATTATTAAAACGTGTGAATAGTGATCATAAACCAGTATATATTGAGGGCAAAAATGATGAGAGTAATGCTGTGATTATAGGTATGGAAGATTGGCGTAGTATTAAAGAAACTATATATCTTGAAGCTACAGGAACAATGCAAAAAGTTAGAGAACGTGAACAAGACAACAGTGGTTATACAAGCATAGATGATATTGATTGGGCTAGACTTTAATGGCTAAATATAAAATCAACATAAAGAATTCAGCGAAGACAGATTTAAAGAAGATAAAACGTTCTCACTTACAAGAACAATTTTTGAAAATCGTAGAAATACTAAAATATGATCCATATCAACAAAGTCAATCCTTTGAAAAATTGCACCCTAAACATTTAGGACGATACTCAAGACGTATCAATCATCAACATAGAGTTGTCTATACAATTGATGAGGAAAATAAAGAAGTATTAATATTAGCAGCTTGGTCTCATTATGAATGAAAAGGAGGACTCGTTAATGAAAATTAATGATGAACTCATTGAAAATTTATTGAAAGATAAATCAGGATTGCATCAAAAAAATACGAAAAACCTAACAAAAACGCTTGTTGAAAAATATAAAGATCCAAATACATCTCAAAAAACAAAAAAAGAAATTAGAGAGCTTTTTCGACGACTATATAAGTAACGGGGAGAATAACTATAATAATTAGAAAAAGTTCGATTCTTTAATAAATCAACATTATGTAAAAAACATTCCCTAAATATAATCAAGAAAAACTAATAACATAACAGAAAATGAATTGACGAAAAAATTAACATAAATATAATCTAAAGGGATGATTAGTTATGAGAGATACTAAAACCTTAATTGTTAATATTATAGGTGTAATGGTTTCATGTTTTTACATTCTTGCATTTAATATAGTCATATTTTGGTTTTTGTTATACTTATTTAATAATCACTTTAAAGGTATCGAAATGATTTTTTCTATTTTGTTAACTGTTATTACATTGATAGTAGTGATAGGTATGAACATAATATTCTATAGAATTAACATAAAACATTAATCAAAAATGTGTGTGTAATCAAAATTATAAATGAGTTATGTTATTACGAGAGAAATAACAGCTTAAAAGTGAGGTATTACAAGATGAATGAACATGATTACTTTAGAGAAAAACTGAACGATTCTGTTTTTAAACTGCAGACTAAAATAAAACACAAAACATCAAAGCAATGGATAAATGAATATATAAGTGAGTATGATCTCATGAATTTAAAACTCGCAAAATTAATAATGGAGAATATAAAGAGAATATCAATTGATTTTTATATTGAGATAGTAGAAAAATATGGTGTAATGCACTTTTATATAATAGACCAAGAATTTAAATCTATTTGTAATTTCTTTATTGCAGGGAATGGTAGCAATGAAATAACAAAATCATTAATAAAGCGGTATGATTTAATCTTAGAAATTAAATCTTTACATTCATACAGTAAAAATAAAGGTAAAGTTATAGTCAATAGACTAAAAGAATTATCTAAGAATGCTAACATACCCATTTGTTTATTTGATACAAATAATAAATCTGATAATTATTATATTAATTTAGGTTTTATAAATAAAGGGCAAATAGGAGTGAATGGAGAAAGGTTGGTTGTTTATGAGCCAAGATAAATAAAGTGCGATAATTTGAAAAGGCATGACGATATAAAAAATAATACAGTTTTCAAAAAACGTTCGTTTTTGAAACAGATAGGTAGCTAAGTAATAATGAATCTTTGTTTCATCGATTTTATCTTACTAAAGTCATAAAAATTAAGCATTTTAAAACAATTTCTATTTTTTTACTTATAAGTATCATATCTTGTATTATTAACA
>VNIW01000105.1_pt1 | contig 48969 bp, 48 predicted proteins | sample 7248591 | NCBI WGS metagenome assembly VNIW01 (sample SAMN12251776, study PRJNA551026) | human skin metagenome | isolation source: skin samples from patients infected with Netherton Syndrome | host: Homo sapiens | place: France:Paris | reverse complement strand
CGCAAACTTTATTTTACTAGATTGATGATTTTAGGGCTCTTTTTTATGTGTTGCACTTAAATTGTAAATTCATCAGTATAAAAATGGAAATTATTTTAACAGAGTTTGAATGTTTTGTTTTCTGAAAGCTTTGTCGTTTTAAAAAATGCAGGAAGGTCGATTGTATTACAATTAAGCATTTCAATACGAATTCACGTATAAGCGCTTACTTTTACTAGTAAAATGACTTCCAAACCTATTTGAACTCACTAACATTCAACTCTTATTACCCATTACTTAAGGAGGGCATCCATGTGTCATATGCGAAGTATATTGACCATACATTATTAAAACCAGATGCGACGACGCAACAAATTGACCAACTCATCAATGAGGCGAAAGCGTATCAATTCAAATCCATTTGTATCCATCCAGGGCATGTGCGTCATGCAGCTGAGAAGTTAGGCGACAGTGACGTATTAATTTGTACCGTGATTGGTTTCCCACTTGGAGCCACTTCAACGGAAACTAAAGTATTTGAAACTGAAGATGCGATTAAAAATGGGGCACAAGAAATAGATATGGTGCTCAATATTGGAGCATTGAAAGAACAAGATTATGAACGTGTAGAAGCGGATATCTCTGCTGTCGTACAAGCTGCGAATCATAAGACGGTGAAGGTCATCATTGAAACGTGCTTATTAACAGATGAAGAAAAAGTGAAGGCTTGCGAATTGAGTCAATCTGCTGGGGCTGACTTTGTGAAGACATCGACTGGTTTCGCAGGTGGCGGGGCTACGACACATGATGTTCAACTAATGAAAGAAACAGTAGGCCAAGCGATGGAAGTGAAATCTTCAGGTGGCGTTCGTACTGCCGATGATTTCCTTCAAATGCTTGAAGCAGGTGCGACGCGTGTCGGCGCAAGTGCAGGTGTAGCAATCATTGATGCCTTAGAATAACGAGGGCACAAATGCGCGACGATTGTCGATGATTTCATAGATGATTTAGAATAAGTGTAGAGAAGAAATGGAGCTGAAACACAATGGTTAAGCCATTTAAACGAGTTCATCTCATCGTGATGGATTCTGTAGGTATTGGAGAAGGCCCAGATGCAGCCGCATTTAACGACGAAGGCACACATACATTGAAACACACACTCGAAGATAGCGGCGTGTCATTACCGCATCTCGCTCAACTCGGTTTAGGTAATATAGAACCTTTACCAGGCGTACCATCTACAGAAACGCCTCAAGCATGGTATACCAAGTTGAGTGAAGCCTCAATTGGTAAAGATACGATGACAGGGCACTGGGAAATTATGGGGCTGAATATTATGCAACCCTTCAAAGTGTATCCTGAAGGCTTTCCGCAATCACTGATTGACGAGATTGAGCGTTTGTCAGGGCGTAAAATTGTAGCGAATCGTCCCGCATCAGGGACACAAATTATTGAAGAGTGGGGCGAACATCAACTAGAGACAGGCGATTTGATCGTGTACACATCAGCTGACCCTGTATTGCAGATTGCCGCTCACGAAGATGTCATTCCACTCGAGGAACTCTATGACATTTGTGAACAAGTTCGTGAAATTACGAAGGATCCTGAGTATCTCGTAGGTCGTGTGATTGCACGTCCTTACGTTGGTGAGCCAGGGCATTTTACCCGTACAGCTCACCGTCATGATTACGCGTTGAAACCCTTTGGAAAGACAGTGATGAATACACTGCAAGAAGCGAATTACGACGTGATTGCTTTAGGTAAAATCAATGACATTTACGATGGTGAAGGCGTGACGCAGGCGATACGTACCGCTGATAATATGGATGGTGTAGATCGTCTCGTTCAGACCTTACAGCAAGACTTCGAAGGTTTGAGTTTCCTTAACTTAGTAGATTTCGATGCGAAATATGGTCATCGTCGTGATAAAGCCGGATATGCGCAAGCGTTGAAAGATTTCGACGATCGCTTGCCAGAAATTATCGAACATCTGAAAGAGGATGATTTTCTGATTATTACGGCTGATCATGGTAACGACCCAACTGCAGAGGGAACAGATCACACGCGCGAATATGTGCCTGTATTAATGTATAGTCCGCAAGTCGATTACTGCTATGAGCTTTCACCAGATGCCACGTTCAGCTCAATTGGTATGACTATCGCAGACAACTTTGGAGTCGAGTTGCCTGAGTATGGTAAAAGTTATTTAAAAGAAATGGGGGTTCACAGATGAAACAATTCATTCGAATCTTATTAGGTATTGGTTTCGTAGGAATCGGTATCTTACACTTTGTGAAAGAACGTCAATTTAGAAATATCGTGCCACATTACTTGCCTTTACGTAAGACAGCTGTCTTAGTTACTGGTGTATTTGAAATGCTCTTCGGTATCGTCATGACGCTTAAACGTCCAAGTGAATTCTGGAAGAAGAGTATCAACGCTTTCTTGATTGCTGTCTTCCCGGCTAACATTTATATGGCACGTAAGAAATTACCGCTTGGTGATAAGCAATTACCAACATGGGTACTTTATGCTAGATTACCATTACAATTTATCCTTATGCGTGTGATTAGTAAATTGTAAAATGTGAGGTCAGATGAGAGATAGAGGTGTGAATCAACAAATGATTTATATGCTATTACCTTAACTCGTCTTACACATAATAATGCCATTCGATAAACGCACAATGCGTAGCATCGAATGGCATTTTTTAAATAATTATTGAGCTGAACTGTAAATTTCGTTCCATTCATTACGTTTATCTAAGAAAGCTTGAGCTATTTCTTTCGCGCCTTCTAATGAGTGGCTTGCTGCCCAACCGCATTGGACTTCGTTGCAAGCAGGCACTTCTTCAGCGTTTAAGACATCGTTAAGCGTGTCTTCGAGAATTTGTAAGACATCATCATAATCTTGGTGATTGATGAATGATACGTAGAAACCTGTTTGGCAACCCATTGGACTAATGTCGACAACTTTGTCGCTATGATTGCGGATATTCTCAGCCATTAAGTGTTCTAAAGAGTGAAGACCTGGCATTTCCATGTGTTCTTTATTAGGTTGCTTAAAGCGAATATCGTATTTATAAATGCTATCTCCGTTTTGACCTTCCATCTTACCTGCTAAGCGAACGAAAGGTGCAACCACTTTAGTATGGTCGAGATTGAAACTTTCAACGTTCATTTTTGGCATACTATTTCCTCCTACTACTAGATTCTTCATTATTGTAACAACACTCACAGCCTTTTACAATGGACGTCACGCGTGGTATGACGGGTAGATTAAAATACATAAACACATGAGGTAAAGTTAATGACAAATGACACAGATTTCGCTAAAATAAATAGCAATCTACTTTCATAAAAAAGGAGAGAGAGTAGAGAGTAATATTTATTTAATAATTTCAGAAAATTAGGTATATTAAATATAATTCTATACAGATGCACTTGCGGGAGGCACTACAAACATGACGGGGATCAAACAACAACTATTAGACTATATCGACAACCATCAATATGAGTATTTAACCATTAGCCATCAGATTCATCAACGACCTGAGCTGGGAAACGAGGAAATCTTTGCTTCACGAACACTCATCGACCAACTCACGCAACACGACTTTGAGGTGGAGAAAGATATTGCAGGACATGGCACGGGATTTATCGCTAAATACGAAAGTGAACGACCAGGGCCGACAATTGGTTATTTGGCAGAGTATGATGCCTTACCAGGTTTAGGACATGCATGTGGGCACAATATCATAGGAACAGCAAGTGTGCTCGCAGGTATCGCGTTGAAACAAGTGATTGAGCAACTCGGCGGGACGGTCATCGTATTAGGTTGTCCAGCTGAAGAAGGTGGAGAGAATGGCAGTGCGAAAGCGTCTTACGTGAAAGAGGGGATCATCGATGAACTTGATGTGGCACTGATGATTCACCCCGGTAACGAAACGTATCGTACGATTGATACGTTAGCCGTGGATGTGCTCGACATTAAGTTCTATGGTAAAAGTGCACACGCTTCAGAGAAAGCCTATGAGGCACGAAATGCGTTAGATGCGATGATTTCTTATTTCAATGGAATAGCGCAACTACGTCAACATATTGAACAAGATCAACGCGTGCACGGCGTCATTCTAGATGGCGGGCAAGCTGCGAATATTATTCCAGATTACACACATGCGAGATTCTACACACGTGCGTTAACACGTAAAGCGCTCAATCACTTAACTGAACGAGTAGGCGAAATTGCCCGTGGTGCTGCAATTCAAACGGGTTGTAACTACGAATTTTCACCCATTCAAAATGGAGTGAACGAGTTTGTAAAAGCGCCTTTACTGGATGATTTGTTTGAACATTATGCACGTGAACTCGGCGAAGAAGTGAGTGACGATGATTTCGGTTACGGTTCGACTGATACTGGTAATGTGAGTCACATTGTTCCTACAATTCATCCTCATATTAAAATTGGTTCGCGCAATCTCGTCGGACACACGCATCGTTTTCGTGAGGCAGCGATTAGTGCACATGGAGATCAAGCTTTGTTAAGAGGTGCTAAGATTATCGCATTGATGGGAATGAACTTAATTGAAGATCCACAATTGTTAGAAGCCATTCGCACAGAGCATCAACATATAAAGGGGACGACTAAATGAAAGAAAGCAAGGTGATTAAGCCAAAGTTAACTTTGAGTGATTTGTACGCGGAAGATGTCGTATATTCTGCGAGGCCTTCCTACATTTCAAATCCTTGGTTAGAACCCGAGGAACATCAATCTAACATTTTAACTGGGAGAGAATTACTCATTTCAAATGAATTACCGGTCATCGTGCATGAAGCGTGTGTAACAGAGAAATTGGAACATCTATTTCAACTCGTAGGCATGCCGAAACCGTCGCACGTCTTGCCTTTTAATAGTAAGGAAAGTTATGAAGGCTTGTTGCTAGAACTAGCGCATGAACAGGGAAAGAAGATTTACTTTCAGTACGTCCATGATGACGATATCTTAGAGGACACGTACTATGCGTTAGATAAAACGACGTTTATCGCACTGAATAATAAAGCGAAGATTCCTGAATGGACAGCAGGGCAGTACTTGCCGAAACGCGCTGTGGTGGAAATCGATAAATTGAAGGATGAATTACAGCAGTGGGACTTTCCATATGTGTTGAAACCAGGTGATGATTTACCTACTGCTGGAGGATACGGTGTCATTATCGTCTACAATGAGCAAGAATTAGCGGATGCTTTGGAGCGTATTGAAGCTGCTCAAGAACAGACGGCCCATATGATTATTGAAGAAAAAGTCGAAGCTGTCGCAAATTACTGTGTACAATTTGCGTGTAAGGAAGGAGACGCTATTCAGTACTTAGGTAGCGCACAACAGTTGACGAATGATTATGGTTTTTATAATGGTAATGAAAATGTGACTGAAGTACCTGGAGCGGTGATTGAAGCAGGACGTCGTATTATGGAGATGGGTGTGAGCCAAGGATTTCACGGCGTAGCAGGATTTGATTTGCTCGTGGATGACCAAGGAGAGGTTTATGCGATTGATTTAAATTTCAGACAGAATGGTTCTACAGATATGTTGCTACTTGAACCCTTGTTGACGCCGGGTTATCATAAGTTCTTTAGTTATGTTGCGAAAAAGGATAATGCGCATTTTTACGAGACGATTGTTAAATATGTTGAGAAAGGTGTGCTTTATCCGTTGTCTTATTACGATGGCGAGTGGTTTACTCATGAATTCGTAGGTTCGCGCTTTGGTTGTATTTGGCATGGGCGCAGTAAACAAGAAATAGAGTACTTAGAGACCCAGTTTCTGAAAGAATTAGGACAAGTTTAGAGGTTACGAAAACATTGTGTAAGAGCAGGTGGACTTTTGAATTCTGAGTGTACATCAAACCAGTGCGCGTACAATTTACTCAGAAAAGCGTTTGCTAATCCACTTGTTTGACTCGAAAATTAATCTAATTTATATTTTATATGAGTGACATTTATAGTATTAGAAACGAGGGAATTCTATGTCATACAGAAATTATTCTTTTTATGAAGACATATTAGTGAATGAAATATTTTTTATTGCAACACATGACAAAAAGCTAGTGAAGCATGAAGTATTAGGTAAAAATGTAGTATGCATGTGGACACAGAAAAAAGATGCAGAAGCTTTTTTAAAGAAAGAAGATATTAATTACGACAAAATCCATCAAATGGATATTGACCGCTTCGTCACTTACGAACTGGATGAGGTCTTTGATAAAGGCGATGAAATCCTTATCAATCCAACAGGCCCTAGTGAAGGGGAACTCGTAGATGTAGTCGCTGTAACGAATGAGTTGATGTCTGATTTAGACAACATTCGTCTCAAAGAGTTTGTTAAAGTTGTGGCGAAAGAAGACGCAGTATATGGCTTATCTCAAAAAGGTCAACAACAATTTATGATGATTAGTGACCAGAAGGATGAGAAACCTAACATTATGCCAGTATGGAGTGACAAAGAGCGAGCGCAAGCCGTTCACGACCAAGACTTTGAAGAATGTGAACTCATCGAAGTAGAAGGTGAAGTCTTTGGAGAATGGTTAGACGAATTGCGCGATGATGATAATGCGGTAGCGATTGATTTGAAGACTGGCGTCGTAGGTACAGTGGTTTCTGCACAAAAAGTTTCAAACGAATTGACATTCTAAAGAAAGTATAAAATGCTCCGAGCTAGATTAAAGAGGGTGAAGAGGCGACGCATGGTTAAGTGCGTCACTACTCAGTTCATTCAAATCTAGTTCGGGGCTTGTTGTATTGTTTTAGATGATGAGCGCTTATCTTTCACGATTCATTTTATAAATGAATCGCACCTAGAGCACCTGAAAATGCGCCATTATCAATCGTATATGGCTTAAATCCTCGCAACACGGTATAGTCTTCTATGACTGATTTCAATAACGGATTGTTATGGAATGATGAGCCGATATAAGCGACATTCTCTGTTTGATATTCGCGCGCCACAGTAATCGCCATTGTCGTTACGACCTCGCCGACCACACCGATAACTGAAGCGAGTTTATCAGCTAATGTCATCTCATCATTCACATGATTGAGCACGTTGCCGAAGTTTGCTGCAGTTAAATCACCTGGAATAGGTGGTTCTGTATCTTTATATATGTGTTTGACTTTAAGATCAATCTTATCACGATCGCCTTGTTGTGCTAGGTTGGTTAATTCTTCATAGTCTTGGATGTTAGTGAGAAGGTAGCCTAAGCCTTGAATCATACCGCCGCCAGTACCGATACCGCCTACACGTTGTTGGCCGTTGCCATCTGAGTAGTGTAAAGAAGTGCCTGTCCCTACATTGGTAAAAATATAATTGTCTAAATCATGACCTTGTTCTTGCAGTAACATCTCTACGCCTTTAGCCGCTGCGTCGAATTCCACAAAGACACGGGATGGACAGCTTAAACGAGCATTGATTAATGCGGCATTACCACCAGTTAAACTGATACTTTCACAGTCAACTTGGTCTAACCACTCGATCACTTCATCTATGTCAGTCGTTAATTTAGTTTCGTATGTACGTGTTTCTGCTTCTTCTTTCACGATTTTGATTAAAGTTCCTCCGGCATCGATACCGATTTTCATATGTTGTCACCTCAACTTATATTTACATCATCTCTAATATTATAATAATTTGTGGGTAAATCAAGGTTAGAGAAATAAATAACTGTAACTTTTTACTAAATTCAATAAATTGGGTAAGATAACAAGAGACTAACAAAAGGGGATTATGAATGGTTTATCAAACACAGTTTGAAGATTTAATCGTACAAGAATTTGAAGAATGTTACCGTGAGGCAGTGGAACAATTTGAACTAAGTGAGCGTCAACAAATTTATTCATCGTTACCAAAGGATGTACTCGATGAAGCCCTCGAAGATCCGCACCGTGTCGCGAATATTGCGCGTAATCAAGAAGGGGAAGTAGTCGCTTTCTTCGTGCTACATGAATATTATCAACATGAGGGTTATGATACGCCAAACCACGTGGTGTATGTGCGTTCGTTATCGGTGAACGAAGCCTTTCAAGGGCATGGGTATGGCACAAAGGTAATGATGTATTTACCACAATATGTACAGGAGCTCTTCCCAGACTTCAACCACTTGTATCTCGTCGTAGATGCAGAGAATGAAGCGGCATGGAACTTGTATGAACGCTCAGGATTTATGCACGCGGCGACGAAAGAAGAAGGTCCGATTGGTAAGGAGCGACTCTACTATCTTGATTTAGATGCGAAATTTGTATCTTCGCTCCGTCTCAAGCCAAACACGCAAGAAGATGATCATGGGATTTACATCGTAGACTTACTGAAAGATGATGAGAAAGTAGGCTTTCTGGCATTAGAATTACATACCTCCAGAATTAATATTGCTGCCATTGAGGTTGACGAAGAGATGCGTCAAAGTGGTATTGCGCAAAGTGCTTTACGTCAAGTTGCAACGTATGTGCGCAAGCATTTTAAAGATGTGAATGTGATAACGATAACCCTCTATGGAGCCCATGACGAGCTGCGAGCGATGTGTACGCACAGCAACTTCGTGGAGACGAGCGCGACGGAGCATTACGTGATGTTTGAAAAATATATCAATTATTAAGTGGGTTGCGAAATTCAATATTGTCATTTATCATTTAACTTTGTTAATATGATTAAGTATGAAATACGAATGTAAGCAAGGTTGAGAGGAGACTTCAGAATCGGAGTAAGCGCTATGTGAGTATTTACTTCGTGAGGTCAAAGGTGAGGTCGCTCTGCTCAATTCATTGTAAACTATGATAAAGAACAGCCTGTGAAAGGAAGTATATGGATGATGAAGATTCAAGATTATACTAAAGAAATGGTAGACGAAAAATCATTTATCGATATGGCCTATACGATGTTAAATCAAAAAGGCGAAACGATGAATTTATATGATATTATCGATGAATTTAAAGAACTTGGTCATTATGAGAATGACGAAATCGAAAACAGAATCGTACAATTCTATACAGATTTAAATACAGACGGTCGTTTCCTTAACGTAGGTGAGAACGAATGGGGTCTTAGAGACTGGTATTCTGTAGATGATATTGAAGAAAAAATCGCGCCAACGATTCAGAAATTCGACATCTTAGACGATGATGACGAAGAAGATGAGAATCTCAAACTTCTAGGCGATGAAGAAGAGGACGACGAAGAGAAGCCAAACAACGAAGGTGAAACAGAAGAAGATGTCGAAGACGAAGATGAAGAACAAGTCGACGACGAAATGAACGAGAACGACATCGTGATTGACGAAGATGAAGATGGTCTTGAAGAAGACGAAGAAGTCTTCGAAGATGAAACAGATATGAATGATTAATCGTTATTGGCGATGATTGACTTTTTCTGTAAAAGTGATAAAATTTTATTCGGGCTCCTTAAAATAGGACGACGTGTATAAATGTTATACGCTCCCCCTTACAACGTGTGAGAGGGAGCGCTTTTTTTATTATAAGTGAGAGAATATTCGATGTTAAAAACAATCTAAGTTGATTTTTATCAAGTGCATTTTAGCGCGTTGTACGGTAACAATTTTAACCACATCAACAGGCTGAATGTACGACGTGTAATTAGCACAACACATCGCTCTCACTACAATTGAATGGATGTACATATTAACGAATTAAATTTGAAAATGTTAAAACTTAAATCTGCCCGACAATAGGAGGTCGAACAATGACGAAGTTTATATTTGTAACAGGTGGCGTAGTATCATCGCTAGGTAAAGGAATTACGGCAGCATCGCTAGGACGACTCTTGAAAGACCGCGGTCTCAACGTGACGATTCAGAAATTCGATCCATATTTAAACGTTGACCCAGGTACGATGAGTCCTTATCAACATGGTGAAGTCTTCGTTACTGATGACGGGGCTGAAACAGACTTAGACTTAGGTCACTATGAACGCTTTATCGATATTAACTTAAACCAATATTCCAACGTGACTGCTGGGAAAGTTTATTCTGATGTGTTGAAGAAAGAACGTCGCGGTGATTATCTCGGAGGTACTGTTCAAGTTATTCCGCATATTACGAATGAAATTAAAGAACGTTTACTTCTTGCTGGAGAAAGCACGAATGCGGATGTTGTTATCACTGAAATCGGTGGTACGACAGGGGATATCGAATCGCTTCCATTTATCGAAGCTATTCGTCAAATTCGCAGCGATTTAGGTAGAGATAATGTGATGTACGTGCATTGTACACTATTACCATTTATCAAAGCAGCAGGGGAAATGAAGACGAAGCCGACGCAACATAGTGTGAAAGAATTACGTGGTTTAGGTATTCAACCTGACTTAATCGTGGTCCGTACTGAATATCCAATGACACAAGACTTGAAAGATAAGATTGCGCTATTCTGCGATATCAACGAACGTAGTGTTATTGAATGTCGTGACGCAGAATCTTTATATGAAATTCCACTTCAACTGAGCGATCAAGATATGGATGACATCGTAATTGAGCGTCTAGGTCTTGAAGCGAAATACGAAACACAATTAGACGAGTGGCAATACTTACTTAATACTGTGAACAATTTAGATGGCACAATTACTATCGGTCTCGTTGGTAAGTATGTCAGCTTGCAAGATGCGTATTTATCTGTCGTTGAATCATTGAAACACGCGGGCTATCCATTCAAGAAAGATGTGAAAGTGAAATGGATTGATTCTAGTGAAGTCACTGATGACAACGTGGCGGATTATTTATCAGACGTTGATGGCGTGCTCGTACCAGGTGGTTTCGGTTTCCGTGCAAGTGAAGGTAAGATTGCGGCGATTAAATATGCACGCGAGAACAATGTACCATACTTCGGTATTTGTCTCGGTATGCAACTTGCGACAGTAGAATTTGCGCGTCACGTGCTCGGCTTAGAGGGTGCACACTCAGCAGAGCTTGATCCAAACACACCACATCCAATTATTGATTTATTACCTGAACAGAAAGATATCGAGGATCTTGGTGGTACGTTACGTTTAGGTCTTTATCCTTGTCATATTAAAAAAGACACACTTGCTTACGATATTTATAATGAGACAGATATTGAAGAAAGACATCGTCATCGTTATGAATTCAACAATAACTATCGTGAACAACTTGAAGAAAATGGAATGGTGTTCTCAGGAACAAGTCCAGATGGTCGTTTAATTGAGATGGTAGAAGTGCCAGAGAATGACTTCTTTGTCGCTTGCCAATTCCATCCTGAGTTTATGTCTCGTCCAAATCGACCTCAGCCTATCTTCAAAGCCTTTGTAGAAGCAAGCTTGAAACATCAAGAGAAACAACAATAAAAGGTGAACGAGCACATTTAACCTTTCAATCGTAGAATGTATATTTGAGAGGTAGGGAGAAAGTTAGTGAATGTTGGCCTTTCTTCCTTAAAAACTTAAACAGCGTGTTATAAAATCACATAACATAATAAAACATCTCATTTGCTGAGTAGTGTCAGCTCAAATGAGATGTTTTTTCGTAAGTATGAAGATATTTATATATACCTTATTAAAGGTCTAAATCACGAATCATTTCTACCATTTGTGTATAGATTTCATAATAGACATAGTTGAAAGCAATTGGATGAGGCGTGACAACTTTATCATAGTCTTCAGTGTAGACAATAGGGCGTGGTGTAGATAAATTAACGAAATGGAACAGATGATCAGGGAATTCTGTTTCTTTCGGTTTGTTACAAATTACGACGAAATCTGCATCGATATCGATGAGTTTGCTTACATCTTCAGCCATTTCTTCAGAGTAATAAGGTCCGAATAGAAAGACTCTATCTGTCGTATCTAGTTCAACCAAGTTGGCTAACTCATCTAATAATTTGCTTGATTCTAAGCGTTCGCTACTCGAAGTGACAAATGTTTCGTAGAATTTCAAGTCATCATAACCTTTGACATAGACATGTCCTTCGCCGCCGATCGCTTGAATGAGGCATTGAGCTGCCATTTGTATATCTAACTCTTGTTTCTCTAGACGATTAAACACGCCATTGATTTGCGTGTTGAGAATCTTAGACATAGCGATACCTCCCACATGATATATCTTAATAATTGTAATTAAGATATGCGATATTTTCAAATCGAGATTCATATCATGTTGCTTTCATCAATGATATTTTGCGCTTAGTAGCAACCTCACACTCGTTAAGGCTTACTTAAGATGACTGACTTCTGATATCGATAAATTCATCTTCGGTCATATAATTTTTATACTTTCTGAGCAGAAATTTGGTATAATATTCCGTGGAATAAGATAGCGTGATCAAACATACTCAATTGAGCAATTACAATCTATGCTATCTGTAAAAGATAAAGTGGATTTAAAGGACATAAAGCTTGGCTTTTTTCAACGATTTAGATTCTTGTGCAGCATGTAGTTAATTCAATTAGAATCGGGAAAGGATTAACGTAAATCTTCGCATAACTATGATATATACTTACATGATTTAGATTTACGCGCACAATATAAATATTTTTACACTTATATTCAGACAAAGCTAACGAAACTTTGCAAACTATATTATAATAATTTATAATGCTAATAATGTATTTTTAGAAAATTGATCGAGATGAGATAAAGGAGAACATAGGCATGACTCAAGAAGTGATTAAAATCAGAGGTGGTCAGACACTTTCTGGTACAGTACATAATCACGGTGCTAAGAACAGTGCCGTAGCGATAATACCCGCTACGCTTCTAGCGGAAGATAAGGTAACGGTAGAAGGGTTGCCGCAAATTTCTGATGTTGATACGCTAGTAAGCTTGTTGGGAGATTTGAATATCCATACTGAGTTAAACGGTACAACGCTAGATGTAGATCCGACAGAAATTGAGAATGCACCATTACCGAACAATAAAGTACAATCTTTACGTGCATCTTATTATATGATGGGTGCAATGCTGGGCCGTTTTAAAAAATGTGTCATTGGTCTGCCAGGTGGTTGCCCACTAGGACCAAGACCGATTGATCAGCATATTAAAGGATTTAAAGAATTAGGTGCTGTCGTGGATGAGTCGAGTGAAACATCTATGAAGATTGAAGCGGATCAACTCGTAGGTGCAAATATCTTCTTAGACATGGTCAGTGTAGGCGCGACGATTAATATTATGCTTGCTGCTGTGCGTGCGAAAGGACAGACAGTAATCGAGAATGCGGCGAAAGAACCTGAAGTCGTGGATGTCGCTGCCTTTCTCTCTAGTCTAGGTGCAAATATTAAGGGCGCAGGAACAAGTACGATTAAGATCACAGGTGTAGAACATCTTCACGGTTCACGTCATCAAGTGATACCAGACCGCATTGAAGCAGGAACTTATATGTGTATCGCAGCTGCTTGCGCTGAAGAAATGACGATTGACCATATTATTCCTAAGCATGTAGAACCACTCACAGTGAAATTGAAAGAACTAGGTGTCGACGTGGATATGCATGAAGATAGTGTAACGATTCGTCGTCAATCGCCGTATGACAGTGTGAATATCAAGACACTCGTTTATCCTGGTTTCGCTACAGATTTACAGCAACCGATTACACCTCTACTCTTCTTGAGTGAGGGGATTTCACTTGTGACGGATACGATTTATCCGGCTCGTTTCAAACACGTCGAAGAGCTTCAGAACATGGGAGCGGATATTTCTGCCGATCAAGGTACTGCGACAATCAAACCTTCAACGCTTCACGGAGCAAGTGTTTATGCGAGTGATTTGCGTGCAGGAGCATGTCTGATTGTGGCTGCATTGCTTGCTGAAGGTGTCACTACGATTTACAACGTGAAACATATTTATCGCGGTTATACGCAAATTGTAGAAACATTGAAGCGTTTAGGTGCAGATATTTGGACTGAAGAAGTTTAAAGTCATGTGCTATACTTAATATAAGATTTGTACTGAAATGAGAAGGCTAAGTTGGCATTTATTGGATCGCCATAGTTAATTTATGAGGTAATCATTTCAGTTAAAGTCGTTATCCCAACTTTGGTTAAAAGGTGATGCAAATGGAAGTATGTCCTTATCTCGAAGAAACCTTTAAAATACTCGGGCGCAGTTGGAACGGTTTAATCATCAATTATCTTTCACGATGTCCTGAGCACCAAGCGCATTTTACAGAAATGAAGAGAGATTTAAAGACAATCACGCCACGCTCACTCAGTTTAAAACTGACGGAATTGAGCGATTGGGGATTGCTAACGAAAGATATCGTCTCTACCGATCCGGTGACGATTGTCTATAAACTTACAGATAAAGGTATTTCACTCGCCCAAGCACTCGTACCGATTGAAGAATGGGCGCAAGAACACATTCAACTTGAAGAACATTAGTGCTGGCGAGTCACTATAGTTTAATTTCAACTCATTAAGCGGTAGTCATGCGACGGAAAGCAATTTCGTTGCGTACTATCGCTTTTTTTAATAGGATAAACCTTACCATTTTACTATGTTTAATGATTTAGGAAAAAGGAAATAGTAATACCAACACGAAATAAGGAGTGTATAATGATCATGAGAAACTATAATAAACAATATATCAACGGTGAATGGGTAGAGAGTGCAAGCGGTGAAACACTCGAAGTTATCAACCCTGCGACAGAAGAAGTATTAGGAACAATCGCAGCAGGTAATAAAGAAGATGTCGACAAAGCGGTAGAAGCTGCAGACCAAGTTGCAGTGGAATCCCGTCATAGTTCGGTAGAAGAACGTAAAGAATTATTAGACAAAATCTTGCAAGAATACAAGAATAGAAAGCAAGATATCATCGAAGCAATTACTGATGAATTAGGTTCACCACTTAAAGTTTCTGAAGATGTACACTACCAAGCAGGCATCAATCACTTCCAAGCGGCAAGAGATGCCTTAGATTCATTTGAATTTGAAGAACGTCGTGGCGACGACTTAGTAGTTAAAGAAGGTATTGGTGTTGCTGGTCTCGTAACACCTTGGAACTTCCCAACAAACCAAACTTCCTTGAAACTCGCAGCAGCATTTGCGGCAGGAAGTCCAGTTGTCTTGAAACCGTCTGAAGAAACACCTTACGCAGCAATCATCTTAGCTGAAATCTTCGATAAAGTCGGTGTACCTAAAGGTGTGTTCAACCTCGTTAACGGTGACGGTGAAGGTGTAGGTAACCCACTTAGTGAACACCCTAAAGTACGCATGATGTCATTCACTGGCTCAGGCGGTACAGGTAGCAAGATCATGGAGAAAGCGTCTAAAGACTTCAAGAAAGTATCTCTTGAGTTAGGTGGCAAGTCACCTTATATTATCCTTGATGACGCTGATATCGAAGAAGCAGCGAAAGCCGCAACAATGAAAGTTGTTAACAACACTGGACAAGTTTGTACTGCAGGTACACGTACACTCGTTCCAGAAAGCATTAAAGATGACTTTTTAACTGCAGCGAAGAAACAATTCGAAGCAGTGAAAGTTGGCGATCCTCGTGAAGAGGGTACACAAGTAGGTCCAATCATTAGTAAAAAACAATTCGATCAAGTTCAATCTTATATTGATAAAGGTGTTGAAGAAGGTGCAGAACTCTTCTTCGGTGGCCCTGGTAAACCAGAAGGTCTCGAACAAGGTTACTTCGCACGTCCAACAATCTTTAATAATGTAGATAATAAGATGACTATTGCACAAGAAGAAATCTTCGGTCCGGTAATGTCAATCATCACTTACAATGACATTGACGAAGCAATTGAAATTGCGAACGATACGAAATACGGACTTGCTTCTTACGTCTTCGGTAAGGACAAAGAAACAATGCGTCACATCGCACACTACATTGAAGCAGGTACTGTAGAACTTAACGAAGCTGGACGTAAACCTGATCTTCCATTCGGTGGCTACAAACAATCAGGTTTAGGTCGTGAATGGGGCGACTACGGTATCGAAGAATTCTTAGAAGTGAAATCTATCGCAGGTTATTACAAATAATAGATGAAGGATTTCAAGCTCGTTCAAGGCACACGCTTTGAACGGGCTCTTTTAAATGTGTATGAATCGTGATGAGGGCCATGGCGATAATTGCCAAATACTTGTCATTTTAAAACGTAAAGTCAGGACAAGAATGTTTTTGTATTTGCGGATAAATTTTGCTATAGTAATTAAGGTAATAAGATTGAGAAGATTATATAATTTAAGAAATTGGTAGTCACCTATTACTGAATATAGGACTGCGATTCAACTAGACGATAGTGCACCGAGAACGCGTGTGAATTGTACGTTATACAGCTTAATTATACATATCTTATCTCATCATCTTATAAGGCGCTCTTCGACTTATTGGATGATATGCCAGAATGTTATATAACAATCAATCTTGTTAACTAAATTTAAATGAAATGGGTGCAAGATTATGCCTGAAAAAGAACGTACATCTCTTCAATATGAATCGTTCCACGAGTTATATAAACACAACACTACTAAAGAGCTCACTCAAAAAGCTAAAAACTTAAAGTTATCCAATTATAGTAAATTAAATAAAAAAGAATTAGTGCTTGCGATTATGGAAGCACAAATGGAAAAAGACGGGAATTACTACATGGAAGGGATTCTCGATGATATACAACCAGATGGCTACGGATTCTTGAGAACAGTCAACTACTCCAAAGGTGAGAAGGACATTTACATTTCCGCAAGTCAAATTCGTCGCTTTGAAATTAAACGTGGTGACAAGGTCACAGGTAAAGTGAGAAAGCCAAAAGATAACGAGAAATACTACGGCCTACTTCAAGTCGACTTCGTCAATGATGAGAATGCGGAAGAAGTTAAGAAACGACCTCACTTCCAAGCGCTCACACCTCTCTATCCTGAAGAACGCATCATGCTCGAAACAACGCGAACAAATTATTCAACACGTATCATGGACTTAATCACGCCGATCGGTCTAGGACAACGTGGTCTCATCGTTGCACCACCGAAAGCAGGTAAGACTTCACTCTTGAAAGAAATCGCTAATGCGATGGCTGAGAATAAGCCAGATGCAGAACTATTCGTCTTACTTGTTGGTGAACGTCCTGAAGAGGTTACAGATATTGAGCGTTCTGTTGAAAGTGCAGAAGTCGTACACTCTACTTTCGATGAACCGCCACAACACCATGTGAAAGTTGCTGAGTTATTATTAGAACGTGCGAAGCGTCTCGTCGAAATCGGTAAAGACGTGATTATCTTGATGGATTCTATCACACGTCTTGCTCGTGCATATAACTTAGTTATCCCACCAAGTGGTCGTACATTATCAGGTGGGCTTGATCCTGCTTCATTACACAAACCGAAAGCTTTCTTTGGGGCGGCGCGTAATATCGAAGCGGGTGGCAGTTTAACGATTCTTGCTACTGCACTTGTCGACACAGGTTCACGCATGGATGACATGATTTACGAAGAGTTCAAAGGTACAGGTAACATGGAACTCCATCTTGATCGTAAACTCGCTGAGCGTCGTGTCTTCCCAGCGATTGATATCGGTCGCAGTTCTACACGTAAAGAAGAATTGCTTATTTCTCGCAAAGAGCTTGAATCCCTATGGCAGTTACGCAACATGTTTACAGATTCACTCGATTTCACAGAGCGTTTTATCCGCAAGTTAAAACGCACTGATAACAACCATGAATTCTTTATCCAATTACAAGAGGCAGCGAAAGAAAGTACGAAGACCGGTAAGCCAATTATTTAGTGAAATTGTGCTGATGCCAAGCGTTTTATCGTAAGAGAGAAAGAATGAAGAGTTCTACCTCAGGGGGGTTGCGTTTTACTCATATAGCACTTATAATGGTTTAGTATTGGTTAAAAACTCATAAATAACTCTGTTCCAGATGGTTCAGGGCAAAGGAGCTGAAAATAATGAAACAAGGAATCCATCCAGATTACCACAAAGTTATCTTTTTAGATACTACAACTAACTACAAATTCTTAAGTGGTTCTACTAAAACATCATCAGAAACTATGGAATGGGAAGACGGCAACGAATACCCAGTAATTCGTTTAGACGTTTCATCAGATTCACACCCATTCTACACAGGACGTCAAAAATTCGCAGCTGCGGATGGTCGTGTGGAACGTTTCAACAAGAAATTTGGTTTCAAATCAAACAACAACAATTAATTCTAACATTCAAGCATTCTCATCCGTGTATGGGGATGCTTTTTTCTGTTTATACATAAGGGTAGTAGCTGACTATACTTGAGATAGATAGTCCTGTCTCAAATACTAAGATGACGAAAACACATAGATTTCTGTCTCACTCCCCAAAATATGATATAATAAACCGATTATGTTTTTAAAAAGGTGGATCACATCATGTACGAAACTTATCACTCTGGCTGGATAGAGTGTATTACAGGAAGCATGTTTAGTGGGAAATCTGAAGAGTTGATTCGTCGATTGCGCAGAGGGCTTTACGCGAAACAGAAAGTGATTGTGTTTAAGCCTGCGATTGATGATCGTTATGACAAAGACAAGATTGTGTCCCACAACGGTAATGCGATAGAAGCATTTAACATCACTACCGCTGCCGAAATTCTTAAATATGATTTATCAGACGTCGATGTTATTGGTATTGATGAAGTACAGTTCTTCGACGCTGAAATTGTACATATAGCGGAACAACTCGCTGATCAAGGTCATCGTGTTGTGACAGCAGGACTAGACATGGACTTTCGTGGACAGCCGTTTGAACCGATGCCTGCAATGCTTGCTGTAAGTGAAATTATCATTAAACTTCAAGCAGTCTGTGCAGTTTGTGGTTCGTCCTCAAGCCGCACGCAAAGGCTCATTGATGGTAAGCCAGCGAAAGTAGATGATCCTGTAATATTAGTAGGTGCTAATGAAAGTTATGAGCCACGGTGTCGTGCACATCATATCGTTGCACCGAGTGATGACGAGAAAGAGAAGGAGGAACTTTAAGTGTTTGATCAATTAGATATTGTTGAAGAAAGATATGAACAATTAAACGAACTATTGAGTGACCCAGAAGTTGTCAATGATTCGGACAAACTCCGTGCTTATTCTAAAGAACAAGCAGATTTGCAAAAGACGGTCGATGTGTACCGCGAATATAAACAGGTTAAAGAGGATTTAGCTGATATCGATGACATGTTAAGAGAAACGAAAGATAAAGACGAAATCGATATGCTTAAAGAAGAAGCTAGCAATTTGAAACCGCAAGTTCCTGAACTTGAAGAACAATTGAAATTTCTACTCATCCCTAAAGACCCTAATGACGATAAGAACGTTATTGTGGAAATTCGTGCCGCAGCTGGTGGGGATGAAGCAGCTATCTTCGCAGGTGACTTATTAAGAATGTATTCACGTTATAGCGAAACATTAGGTTACAAGACAGACATCGTGGAAATGAACGCAAGTGATCACGGCGGCTACAAAGAAGTGAGTTTCATGATTCAAGGACAAGGTGCTTATTCTAAATTGAAATATGAGAACGGTGCGCACCGTGTTCAACGTGTACCTGAGACAGAATCAGGCGGTCGTATCCATACCTCTACAGCGACGGTGGCTGTTCTACCGGAAGCTGAAGACGTAGAGGTCGAAATCCGAAACGAAGATATTAAAATTGATACGTATCGTTCTAGTGGTGCAGGTGGTCAGCACGTTAATACAACTGACTCAGCTGTACGTATTACGCACACACCAACAGGTACGGTTGTAACTTCTCAAGATGAAAAATCTCAAATTAAGAACCGTGAAAAAGCGATGAAAGTCTTAAAAGCACGTGTTTACGATATGAAAGTTCAAGAAGAAGAAGAAAAATACGCTTCTGAACGTAAGTCAGCAGTAGGGACAGGTGATCGTTCAGAACGTATCAGAACGTATAACTACCCACAAAATCGTGTGACAGACCATCGTATCGGTTTAACGATTCAAAAATTAGATCAAATCGTTGAAGGTAAACTCGATGAAATTATTGATGCGCTCACACTATCAGAGCAAACTGAGAAATTGAAAGAACTTAATAATGGCGAGCTATAGCGACGTTCTCCAACAAGCACAAAGTGAAGCAGAAATAAACGATGTGGAACGTGCAAGTGTCGAATGGCTCTTTTTCGAGCTATTAGACTGGCGTCGCCACGACTTTATAATGAAGAAAGATGCAACGATGTCTGAACATGAGATAGACCAGTTTAAGCGAGGAATGAAACGTTTATTTCAAGGTGAGCCTGTTCAATACATCCTCGGCTATCAGTATTTTTATGGGGAACGGTTCAAGGTGAATCCGTCTTGCCTCATCCCACGGCCAGAAACTGAGGAAGTCATGTTGCACTTTGTGAAGCAACTTCGTCCTCATGCGCGTGTAGTCGATATAGGTACTGGCAGTGGTAACTTGCCGATAATGATTAAGCATCTTGCGCCATCTACGGAAGTGTTCGCTACGGATATTTCGTCAGAAGCGTTGCAAGTCGCTCGTGCTAATGTTGCTGAACACGAGGTAGATGTTCAATTTCTTGAAGGTAACACGCTTGAACCATTGATAGAGCAAGGGATTAAAGTAGACGGGTTAATTTCAAATCCGCCCTATATCAGTGAAGATGAGCTTGAGATGATGGGTGAGTCTGTAAAACGTTATGAGCCACAGATAGCGTTATTTGCAGAAAATCGAGGTTTAGCGATTTATCATAAAATTTTAAAAGAACTTCCTCAAGTGTTGAATCCAGAGGCAGTGGTGACCTTTGAAATAGGCTACCAACAAGGGGAACGTATTACACAATTGATTCATGCGTTATATCCATGGCTCAATGTTGAGGTCGTTCAAGATATCAATGACAATGAGCGTATTGCTTCGTTTGTATGGACGTCAGAATCGTAATTGCGTTAAAGATATGACAATAGTTAGAAGTGACTCAAATTAGAATACTTGAGTCTAAGGGGGTGAGAAGAGCAAACTTTAGATTAAAAACTAAAGTTATGCTCACTCACACCTTCTTTTTTTATACAGTTTAGCGATAACGATAATACATTTTATCTCAAAGGAGGGAAGACGGATGGAAACGAAAGTTTGGCATATGCGCGATCACATTAGTGAACAAGATTTAAATGAAATTAAAGAACAGTTTGAAGCGTCAGAACTTGTCGTTATTCCTACTGAAACGGTCTATGGCCTTGGTGGCAACGCATGTAGTGACGAAGCGGTAAAGCGTATCTATGAAGCGAAAGGGCGACCTTCTGATAATCCATTGATCGTGCATATTTATAGCATGGCCCAACTCGATGATTTCGTTGAGGAAGTGTCTCCAGAAGTTCGTGAGCTGATGCGCGCTTTCTGGCCTGGACCCATATCTTTTATTTTACCGTTGAAAGCAGGATATTTATGTAAACGTGTGACAGGAGGCTTAAATTCAATAGCGGTTAGAATGCCAAGCCATCCTGTGGGGCGTCGTATACTCCAGTATGTCAATCTACCTATCGCGGCTCCGAGTGCCAATTTAAGTGGCCGACCTTCACCTACCATGTTTCAGCACGCGTTCGACGATTTGAATGGCCGTGTGGCTGGCATAGTGAATGGCGATCAAAGTGACGAAGGACTTGAGAGTACGGTCTTAGATTGTACGACTTATCCATTCCAAATTGCACGACCTGGAGCGGTTACGATAGAGATGATTGAAGCTGTATTACCACACAGTGTAGAAGGTAAAAGTGGTTTTAAAGATGGGAAACCTATTGCACCGGGAATGAAATATAAACATTATGCACCAGATACACCGGTAACCGTGTTAACACAATTGAATGGGCCTATCTCAAATGATAAAGATTGGCAACATACTGCATTTGTCGTTCCGAAAAGTCTTCAAGAATGGGTGCCAAACAACGGGCATTTTATCTCACTGTGTGACGACGAAGAAGATGTAAAAGCAGCTAACCATAACCTATATCGCATCCTACATGACTTAGATACGGAAGATGAAATAACGTGTGCGTACATTTATGGCTTTACTCATCAGCGGAAAGCGGAAGCGTATATGAATCGTTTGATGAAGGCTGCGAATCAAGAAGTAGTAACGGGGGATGAGTTATGAAAATAATCTTCGTGTGTACAGGAAATACTTGTCGAAGCCCACTAGCAGAGAGTAGTGCGCAAAATTATATGCCTGATGTAGAAAGCGAATCACGAGGTATCTTTGCGATGGATGGCGCCCCAGTCTCTGCGCACAGTATAGATATTCTCAAATCGAAAGGCTATCCTGAACCTGATTCTGCGCAGTCACTAGGGGACGGCGTTAAGGAAGCGGATTTAATTCTGACGATGACGCGTGAACATCAACAGATTATTCAGTCGATGAACCCGGATGAGCGTCATGTCTTTACGCTTAATGAATATGTTGGCCTAGACGGGGATATTGCTGATCCAATTGGTGGCAGTAAAGCGACTTATGAGGAGACGTTTGAGCAGATTGACCATGCGGTTCGTCTATTAAGTATAAAGTTGAAAAATGAGCAGTAAAGCTGAGAAGAAAGTACGAAATGTGTGACTCATATATTTATAGTATGAGACGACCAACAAATACGTTATAATTGAAGTTGTATAGCACCATGCTATGAGTCTGTTTATTATTATTTATTGCGATTGACGATGAACGAAAGTGGAGCGTTTGGCATTAAGTTTAATAAAAGTAGTGTTGCTTCACAAAATTATGTGAGTAACAACTTTTAAACTCGATTGCCTACGCTTGTCTTCCAAATCGCAAAAAGAAGATTGAGAGAAAGCGTTTAACAGGCCAGGAGAAGACATGATGGAGTACTGCGATTTTACTTCAGGTAAATGAGCAAGCGACAGCATCATTCGACGAAGCATGCGAGCGCTTGCCTTTCAAATCGCAAAAGAAGATTGAGAGAAAGCGTTTGACAAGCAAGGAGAAGACATGATGGAGCACCGAGATTTTACTTCAGGTAAATGAGCAAGCGACAACATCATTCGACGAAGCATGCGAGCGCTTGTCTCCAATCTTCACAAGAAAGAGGTGGGAGTGTGGAAAAGTTACAACAATTACTAGACGAACTCAAAGCACAACAGTTCTTCCGTAAAGGTGAATTATGTGTTATTGGTTGTTCGACATCTGAAGTGATCGGTGAACGCATTGGTTCAGTTGGTTCAATGGAAATTGCTGAAACTTTATTTGAGCATTTTCAACAAATCGAGAAAGAAACGGGAGTGCATTTCGTCTATCAAGGTTGTGAACATATTAACCGAGCGATCACCATAGAGCGAGCTGATTACGATCCATACACGATGGAAGAAGTGACAGTCGTTCCAGATGTACATGCAGGCGGAAGTCTCGCAACATATGCTTATCAACATATGAAAGATCCTATGGTCGTGGAATCTATCACAGTACCTAAAGGAATTGATATCGGACAAACGTTGATTGGTATGCATTTGAAACATGTTGCTATTCCAATTCGTACATCAGTTAAACAAATAGGGGAAGCAGTTGTCACTATCGCATCCTCAAGACCTAAGAAGATAGGTGGCGAGCGTGCGAAATACGACTAATACAGAAAAGGGGTTATCTTATGTCATTCATTCAGAAACAAGATCAAGAAATCTATGACGCAATTCAGAACGAATTTAATCGTCAGAATAATAATATTGAACTTATTGCTTCGGAAAACTTTGTTTCAGAAGCGGTAATGGAAGCACAAGGTTCAGTATTAACGAATAAATATGCTGAAGGGTATCCAGGTCGTCGCTATTATGGGGGATGTAGCTACGTCGATGTGTCTGAGCGTCTCGCTATCGCTCGTGCGAAAGAGTTGTTTGGCGCTGAACACGCAAACGTACAACCTCATTCTGGGTCTCAAGCGAATATGGCCGTTTACCTTGTCGCATTAGAACATGGAGATACTGTATTAGGCATGAATCTAAGTCAGGGCGGACATCTTACACATGGTGCGCCAGTGAACTTTAGCGGGCAGTTCTATAATTTCGTCGAGTATGGCGTAGATAAAGAAACTGAGAAGATTGATTATGATGAAGTGCGACGTTTAGCTCGGAAACATCAACCGAAACTTATCGTAGCAGGTGCATCAGCTTATTCACGCCAAATTGATTTTAAACGCTTTAAGGAAATTACAGATGAAGTTGGAGCGAAATTAATGGTGGATATGGCACATATCGCTGGCTTAGTTGCAGCAGGATTACATCCTAACCCTGTGGAGTATGCAGATTTCGTGACAACAACGACGCATAAGACGTTGCGTGGACCACGTGGCGGTATGATTCTCTGCAAGGAGGAATACAAGAAAGCTGTAGATAAGACGATCTTCCCAGGTATTCAAGGCGGACCATTAGAACATGTTATCGCTGCTAAAGCTGTCGCATTAGGTGAAGCTTTACAACTTGACTTTAAAGACTACCAAGCTCAAGTTATCACTAATGCTCGCGTGCTAGCTGAAACACTTCAAGAAGAAGGATTCCGTATCGTTTCAGGTGGTACTGATAATCATCTCGTATGTGTAGATGTTAAAGGTTCAGTCGGCATTACTGGTAAAGTTGCTGAAGAAGTATTAGATGATATCGGTATTACTTGTAACAAGAACACTATACCTTTTGATGAAGAAAAACCATTCGTGACAAGTGGCTTACGTTTAGGTACGCCAGCAGCGACGACGCGTGGATTTGACGAAGCGGTTTTTAAAGAAGTGGCTAAAATAATGAGCTTAGTCTTGAAAGACCCAGAGAATGAACAAGTACTTAAAGAAGGGAAAGAACGTGTGCGTACACTAACCTCTAAGTACCCACTATATAATTAATATTGGAGGAACATAACCATGGGGAAAGTACATGTATTTGATCATCCGTTGATTCAACACAAATTAAGTTATATTCGAGATGTGAACACTGGTACGAAAGGATTTAGAGAGCTCGTAGACGAAGTAGGTATGCTTATGGCATACGAAGTAACGCGTAACCTCGAGTTGCAAGATGTTGAAATCGATACACCAGTGACACGAACTACTGCGAAACGTTTATCAGGTAAGAAACTTGCGTTTATCCCTATATTGAGAGCCGGTCTTGGCATGACGCAAGGGATCCTCAACTTAGTGCCTGCAGCTAAAGTAGGACATGTAGGTTTATATCGCGATCCTGAAACGTTGAAAGCAGTGGAATACTTTGTGAAACTCCCACAAGATATTGAAGATCGTGAAATTATCGTTATTGACCCTATGTTAGCAACAGGTGCTTCAGCAATCGAAGCGATCCATTCATTGAAGAAAAGAGGAGCGAAACACATTCGCTTTATGTGTCTCATAGCTGCGCCTGAGGGTGTAGAGAAATTGAAAGAGGCACACGAAGATGTTGATATCTACATCGCAGCATTAGACGAGAAATTAGATGAGAATGCTTACATTATCCCGGGTCTTGGTGATGCCGGTGACCGATTATTCGGTACGAAATAGTCAAGCTTAGGAGTGGCGTCGATGAAGAAGATAATGACGGTGTTTGGTACAAGACCAGAGGCTATAAAGATGGCACCTCTGATTCAAGCTCTAAAGAAAGAGGAAATGCTTGAGCCTATTGTTGTCGTAACTGCGCAACATCGTGAAATGTTAGATTCTGTATTGCACAGCTTTCATATTGAACCGGATTACGATCTGAACATCATGAAACAAGGGCAGTCACTAACTGAGGTGACCTCACGCATCTTGACGCAACTTGATGATGTCATTAAAGAAGTGAAGCCAGATATGATACTCGTACATGGCGATACGATGTCGACCTTTGCAGGCAGTCTCGCAGCTTTGTATAACCAGGTTTCCATTGGTCATGTAGAGGCTGGCTTAAGAACGTGGGATAAATATGCTCCGTTTCCAGAAGAGATGAATAGACAGATGGTTGGCGTGATGGCAGACTTGAACTTTGCTCCTACGTTAACAGCAGCAGAGAACCTTCGAGTAGAGCGTAAGCCTGAATCGTCCATCGTTATCACAGGTAACACAGCTATTGATGCGATGGCTTATACTGTACGTGATGACTATGAATCTACAGTGATGAATCGACATCCTGGTCAACGCGTCATCTTATTAACTGCTCATCGACGTGAGAATATCGGTGAACCTATGCGACATATCTTTCAGGCAGTTAAAAACATCGTTGATGACCATTCTGATGTGACCGTCGTCTACCCTGTGCATAAAAATCCAAAAGTGCGTGAGTTGGCAGACAAATATTTAGGGCAGCATGATCGAATAGAATTAATTGAACCTTTAGAGGTTGTTGATTTTCACAACTTTGCGCAACAAGCACATCTTATTCTTACTGACTCAGGCGGTGTGCAAGAAGAGGCACCTTCACTAGGAAAGCCTGTACTTGTATTGAGAGATGCTACTGAACGTCCTGAAGGTGTTGAAGCAGGCACGTTAAAAGTAGTAGGAACTGAAACAGAGAACATCTATCAAGCAACACATGAATTACTTACTGACAAAGCTGTGTATCGTGCTATGAGCGATGCATCCAATCCATATGGCGATGGTTATGCTTCGGAAAGAATAGTAGGGCATATTAAATATTATTTAGGCTTATCAAAGACGAAACCGGAACCATTTCGTTAATAATATGGCGGGAAATGTGACAAAATCATGAATTTTTTAGGTGTTTTTAAGAGAAAAATTCTAATGGAATTGACACATATTCCCCCCTATATTATTATTAAAACTATGTGAGTGGAACGGTTTTCAATGCGGACTTTTCGAGAGAAATGAGGCTCATAATTTGAAACGTTTCTACGTCATTTTTCAACAATTTATTCAATACTACCTGTATGCTATAATTGTACTGGGTATTGTGCTTTTTTTCACAAACTCACCATTTATATTAGGCTTAATCCTAGGCACGACGGGATCACTGGTAAATACTTTTATATTTGAATATTACCTTGCACGAAGTAGTAGTGCAGATTCCATACATATTTCTACGGGCAGCATTTGGAGATATTTAACAGTGTTTATTGTCTGTGTCATATGGTTTATGTTCAAAGAGCATATTAATATTTTTGGTGTGGTCATCGGTCTAATTATTTCTTATCTTTTAATGATATTTAGACCTTTCTATCTTACTAAATAGTTCTACAAGAAAGAGGTGAGTTTATGGAACACGATCATCCTCTTGTCACATGGAAACTCTTCGGATTCGATATCATTTTTGATTTATCTTCCATTCTTATGATGGTGATTACAGCGCTTATCGTTTTTATTATCGCAATCATTTGTACTCGTAATCTGAAGAAGCGTCCATCAGGCAAGCAGAACTTCATCGAATGGGTGTTTGACTTCGTAAGAGGGATTATTGAGAGTAACATGGCGTGGAAGAAAGGTGGCCAGTTCCACTTCCTAGCTGTCACGTTGATACTCTTTATCTTCGTCGGAAACATGTTGGGTCTTCCAATGTCTATCGCTTCCGGTGATGATAAATTGTGGTGGAAATCACCGACAGCTGATCCTACTGTCACATTGACACTCTCAACATTGATGGTTCTTCTTACACACTTCTATGGTGTGAAGATGAAAGGTGCTAAGACGTACTTTGTTGATTATGCAAAACCGTATTGGCCTTTAGCAATCATCAACATTTTTGAAGAGTTCACTTCAACTCTTACGTTAGGTCTCCGTCTTTACGGTAATATCTTTGCTGGTGAACTTCTTTTAGGTTTACTTGCAACACTTGTGTTCGCACAACCAGCATGGGGCTGGATCATTGGGCTACCTGGTCTTGTCGTTTGGCAAGGTTTCTCAGTGTTCGTCGGTACAATCCAAGCTTACATATTCCTTATGTTAGCTATGGTTTACATGTCCCACAAAGTTCAAAGCGGCCATTAATATTTAACTTATTACTTATTTATAATTAGGAGGATTTTATAATATGAATTTAATAGCAGCAGCAATTGCAATCGGTTTATCAGCATTAGGTGCAGGTATCGGTAACGGTCTTATCGTTTCAAGAACAGTCGAAGGTGTAGCGCGTCAACCAGAAGCACGTGGACAATTAATGTCAATTATGTTCATCGGTATTGGTTTAGTTGAGGCATTGCCTATCCTTGGTCTTGTAATTTCATTCATCGTAATGTCTAGATAATTACAGTCAATTAAAGGCGAAGTCAGCCGACTTTCGCCATTCATTTTGTTTACAAGCATTACGCTATTATGAATGAAAGGAGTGTACTGAGGAAGTGACTGCGACTACAAACAGTTTCGTACTCGGTGCGGCGCACGTCCCTCAGTGGGGTACTATCATTGTAACGTTAATTACGTTCGCAATCTTACTTGCCTTACTGAAGAAATTTGCTTGGGGACCATTAAAAGAAGTAATGGATCAACGTGAACGTGATATCAACAAAGATATCGACGATGCAGAACAAGCAAAAGCTCGCGCACAAGAGTTAGAAGAAAGAAACCAACAAACGCTTAAAGAAACTCAAGAAGAAGTACATCGTATTATTGAGGACGCTAAAGTCCAAGCACGTCAACAACATGAAGAAATTATTCATGAAGCGAACGTGCGTGCAAACGGTATGATTGAAACAGCACAAAATGAAATCAATAGTGAAAAAGAGCGTGCTTTAGCAGATATTAATAATCAAGTATCAGAGCTTTCAGTTCTGATTGCGTCTAAAGTTCTTCAAAAAGAAATTTCTGAACAAGATCAGAAAGCATTAGTTGAAAAGTATATCAAAGAGGCAGGGGATAAATAATGGCACAAGTAGCAAAGAAATATGCCAAAGCCCTTTATGATGTCGCCCTTGATAAAGATATGCTTGAAGTGATTTATGAAGAATTCGCTACGATTGATCGAGCTGTCGAATCTTATGTCGACGCTTTGAGAGATTTAGGCGAAGATCCTGCTAAAGATGTGCATCAAAGACGTAGATTCGTCACAAACGTATTCAAAGATGTGAACGACTATATTGAGAATATGCTCTACATACTAGCTGACAATCGTCATCTTAGCTATGTAGCAGACGTATTTAAAGTGTTCCAAGCACTTTACAATGAGCATCACAACCAAGACTTCGCAGAGATCGAGTCTGTATATCAACTATCAGAAGAAGAGATAGAACGTCTTTCTGAAGTAATCAAACAACAAACTAATTTAGATCATCTCATTGTGACTAATCGTGTTAATCCTTCTCTTATCGGTGGTATTAGAGCGAAAGTAAATACTAAAGTGATGGATGCAAGTGTACAGAATGATCTAAGAAAGCTAGAAAAGCAATTTACTAGAGTGAATTAATAAACGAAGAAGGAGTGACATAGATGGCCATTAAAGCTGAAGAAATCAGTGCATTATTACGCTCACAAATCGAGAATTATGAGTCGGAAATGTCTGTAACTGATGTTGGTACGGTACTTCAAATCGGAGACGGTATCGCACTTATCCATGGTTTAAATGACGTTATGGCTGGTGAGCTTGTAGAATTCAAGAGCGGCGTTCTAGGTTTAGCACAGAACTTAGAAGAATCAAATGTCGGTGTCGTTATTTTAGGGCCATATGATGACATTAGCGAAGGCGATGAAGTTAAACGTACAGGTAGAATCATGGAAGTACCTGTAGGTGACGAACTTATCGGTCGTGTTGTTAACCCATTAGGTCAACCTATTGATGGACAAGGTCCAATTCATACTGAAAAAACACGTCCAGTAGAGAAGAAAGCAACTGGTGTTATGGATCGTAAATCAGTAGACGAACCATTACAAACAGGTATTAAAGCGATTGACGCACTTGTACCAATAGGTAAAGGTCAACGTGAGTTAATTATCGGTGACCGTCAAACTGGTAAGACAACAATCGCTATCGATACTATCTTGAACCAACATGATCAAGACACAATTTGTATTTACGTTGCAATCGGACAGAAAGAATCAACAGTTCGTGCAAACGTTGAAAAATTACGTCAGGCTGGTGCATTAGACTACACAATCGTCGTATCTGCGTCAGCATCTGAACCTTCTCCAATGTTATACATCGCTCCATATGCAGGTGTATCAATGGGTGAAGAATTTATGTTCCAAGGTAAAGACGTCTTAATTGTTTATGATGATTTAACTAAACAAGCGGCAGCTTACCGTGAACTTTCATTATTACTACGTCGTCCACCAGGCCGTGAAGCTTATCCAGGTGACGTGTTCTACTTACATAGTAGACTTCTTGAAAGAGCAGCGAAACTCAATGACGAATTAGGTGGCGGTTCAATCACTGCTTTACCTATCATTGAAACGCAAGCAGGGGACATTTCAGCATACGTTCCAACAAACGTTATCTCAATCACAGACGGACAAATCTTCTTACAATCTGATTTATTCTTCTCAGGTGTAAGACCAGCAATCAATGCCGGACAGTCTGTATCTCGTGTAGGTGGCTCTGCTCAAATTAAGGCAATGAAGAAAGTCGCAGGTACATTACGTCTCGACCTCGCTTCATTCCGTGAGTTAGAATCATTCGCTCAATTCGGTTCAGATTTAGACGAATTTACTGCAGCGAAATTAGAACGTGGTAAACGTACTGTTGAAGTGCTTAAACAAGCACAGAACAAACCACTACCTGTTGAGAACCAAGTGTTAATTATTTACACACTTACTAAAGGTTACTTAGATGACATCCCAACAGAAGATATCACTCGTTTCGAAAGTGAATTTAATGATTGGGCTAAAGTTAATGCAAGTGATTTATTAAACGAAATTAGAACTTCAGGTGCTTTACCTGACGATGCTAAATTCGAACAAGCAATTAACGAATTCAAACGAAGCTTCAGTGTATCAGAATAATTAACTTTGTGAATGAGAAGGTGGTGAGATAATGGCGTCTCTAAAGGAAATAGATACTCGAATTAAATCGACGAAGAAGATGAAACAAATCACTCAAGCGATGAACATGGTTTCTAACTCTAAACTTCGTCGTGCTGAGAAGAATACTAAGCAATTCAAACCTTACATGGACAAGATGCAAGATGCGATTACTGCAGTTGCAGGTGCTGACAAGACAGCGAACCATCCTATGCTTCGACAACGTGAAGTTAAGAAGAGCGGTTACTTAGTGATTACGAGTGATAAAGGCTTAGCCGGAGCGTATAACGCAAATATCCTTAAGAATCTCGTTCAAACTTTAGATGAAAAGCACAACAGTCAAGACGAATTTGAATTGCTCGTCATCGGTCAATCAGGTATAGATTTCTTAGAAAACAGAGGATATAACATCCGTACAGTAATGACTGATGTACCTGACCAACCTACATTCAAAGATATTCAATCCATCGCTACTAAAGCAGTAGATTTGTATAGTGATGAAGAAATCGACGAATTAGAAATCTTCTTTAGTCACTTTGTGAGTGTCTTAGAAAACAAGCCAAGCAAGAAAAAAGTTCTTCCATTATCTCCTGAAGATTCAAGTCTCGGACATGGACAGATGTCTTCATATGAATTCGAACCAGATAAAGCATCCATATTGAACGTAATTCTACCTCAATATGTAGAAAGCTTAATCTACGGTACGATTCTAGATGCTAAAGCAAGTGAACACGCTGCACGTATGACAGCGATGAAGAATGCATCTGATAATGCGAGCGAACTTATTGATGACTTATCATTAGAATATAACCGCGCACGTCAAGCAGCCATTACACAACAAATCACTGAAATTGTTGGTGGCGCGACAGCTTTTGAATAATAATTAAAGGAGGAATAAAGCATGGGAGTAGGCCGTGTCACACAAATCATGGGTCCTGTCATTGATGTTCGTTTCGAACATAACGAAGTCCCTAATATTAATAACGCGCTTTTCCTTGAAGTTGAAAGAGAAGACGGTACACATAAACTTGCTTTAGAAGTAGCGTTACAACTCGGCGACGATGTCGTACGTACGATTGCTATGGACTCAACAGACGGCGTAAAACGTGGTGCTGAAGTTCAAGACAGCGGACAAAGCATCAGTGTTCCAGTAGGTGAGAAGACTTTAGGAAGAGTATTCAACGTACTTGGTGAGCCAATCGACTTAAATGGTGAAATCGATAGCTCAGCACGTCGTGATCCTATCCATAGACAAGCACCTGCATTTGATCAACTTTCTACAAATGTAGAAATTCTTGAAACAGGTATTAAAGTAGTAGACTTATTAGCACCTTACATTAAAGGTGGTAAGATCGGATTATTCGGTGGTGCCGGAGTAGGTAAGACTGTATTAATCCAAGAATTAATCAATAACATCGCTCAAGAGCACGGTGGTATCTCAGTATTCGCTGGCGTTGGTGAACGTACACGTGAAGGTAACGACCTTTACTACGAAATGAGCGACAGTGGTGTTATTAGCAAGACTGCGATGGTCTTCGGTCAAATGAACGAACCACCAGGTGCGCGTATGCGTGTTGCACTTTCTGGTTTAACAATGGCTGAATACTTCCGTGATGAAGAAGGACAAGACGTACTTCTCTTCATCGATAACATCTTCAGATTTACTCAAGCAGGTTCTGAAGTGTCAGCGTTATTAGGACGTATGCCATCAGCAGTAGGTTATCAACCAACATTGGCTACAGAAATGGGTCAATTACAAGAGCGTATCACTTCTACTACTAAAGGTTCAGTAACTTCTATCCAAGCGGTCTTCGTACCAGCCGATGACTATACTGACCCTGCACCAGCAACAGTATTCGCTCACTTAGACTCAACTACAAACTTAGAACGTAAATTAACTGAAATGGGTATCTACCCAGCCGTAGACCCACTTGCATCAACTTCAAGAGCATTAGAACCAGCAATCGTTGGTGAAGAACATTACGAAGTTGCACGTGGCGTACAATCTACATTACAGAAATACCGTGAGTTACAAGATATCATTGCTATCCTCGGTATGGATGAATTATCAGAAGAAGACAAGAAGACAGTTGAACGCGCACGTCGTATTCAATTCTTCTTATCTCAAAACTTCCACGTAGCTGAACAGTTTACAGGTCAAAAAGGTTCATATGTACCAGTTAAGAAGACAGTTGAAGACTTTAAAGACATCTTAGCAGGTAAATATGACCATATCCCAGAAGACGCATTCCGTCTCGTTGGTGGTATGGAAGACGTACTTGAAAAAGCGAAAGATATGGGTGTTGAAGTTTAATATATTAGGAGGTATGGATGATGAAAGCATTAAGCCTAAACATAGTCACTCCTAATGGTTCTGTTTATGAACGCGAAGATGTTGAACTTGCTGTCTTAAAGACAACAGCTGGTGAAATGGGTGTTATGCATGGACATATACCTACAGTTGCAGCACTTAATATTGGCCACGTCAAAGTAAACTTTGCGAATGGTTCAGAATACATTGCAGTAAGTGAAGGCTTTGTTGAAATTAGACAACACAAATTGTCTATAATCGTTCAAACTGCAGAGCCTGCTACTGAAATAGATGTAGCTAGAGCTGAATTAGCAAAATCTAGAGCAGAATCTCATTTGAGTAGTGAAGATGATAACAGCGACATCTATAGAGCGAAACGTGCTTTGAAACGTGCGAACAATAGAATTCGTGTCGCTAACATGCAATAATATAGAAAAAGAAGTTCCTGTCATGGGAACTTCTTTTTTTGGTTTCATGTTGTTGAGTTGTGAACCAATGCGTAAAGATTATTGATTATCTAGTAAATCTTTTAAGATTACGGCTTGGTTATGTTCAGTGTCTTTCGCAGCGAAGAGAAGTAAGACGTCTTGTTTACTTTCTTTAACTATTTGTTTCAATTCTTCAAATGCTTCTTTTTGATCATCGTTTTCTCTGAGCTCTTTCTCATATTTTTCTTTAAAAGCACCAAATAATTGTGGATCGTGGTTGAACCATTTTCTCAAATCACTCGTTGGTGCCACTTCTTTAAGCCAATGATCTAAATTAGCATCTTCTTTTGATACACCTCGAGGCCAGACTCGATCTGTGAGCACGCGTACGCCTTTCTCTTCTTTAGCATCATAGATACGTGCAATTTTAATTGCCATATTTACCACCTCACAATCATTATTACCTGAAACGTCAGGTTTAAACGCGCTTAAGCTAACGGCTGCAATCCTTAACTGTAAAATAGAGATAATTAAATTATCTTTATAAGCAAAAGTTTTGTGAAAATACATATTCAGATTAATAATTTAAGTAGATAGAAATAGAAATAAAGGAGTCTTTATAATGTCTAACAGAATCAATTATGAAAAAGTGAGACCCGATAACATTAAAGTCATGTTTGAAATGGAAAAATTACTGGCAAACAACACTATCGATAAAGAGCTACAAGAATTAATTAAAATTAGGGTGTCACAAATTAACGGCTGTGCGTTCTGTTTGAATATGCACACTGATGATGCGCGCAAAATAGGTGTAGATGAAAAACGCATTGATCTACTCAATGCTTGGGATGACACAGATATTTATAGTGACAAAGAAAAAGCAGCGTTAGAACTAGCTGAATCTGTAACTTTAATTTCTGAGCGCAAAGTGCCTGACACTCTTTATGACAAAGTAAGAGCATATTACAGCGAAGAAGAGTATACGGATTTAATCTTTATTATTGGTCAAATCAACACTTAGAACAGAATCTCTATTTCGATGGGCAATAAAGCGTAGAATTTGGAAATGAATCTCTTTACTACCGAGCAATCACAAGTTGTTCGGTAGTTTATTTATGTAAGTATCGTTATAAGTAGCTCTGTAAGGTTTTCATCAATGGTTGCTGACCATCAACTTAGAAAGTATCATTTCAACGCACTTTCATGTACAATTATAGATAACGAATAGAGTAAGGAGCTTGAAAAATGAATTTTTTGAGTCAATTCGCGATAATACATATTTTACTGCATGTAGTCTGTATTTGTGTGGCTTATTGGGCGATTCATTCATTGCGGTTGGATCAGATTTTTAAAAAAGGCTATCCACTCCAAGTACAAGTCGTTATGATATTTCTCGCGATATTATTGGGTACTGCAGTAAGTAACTTTATCGTCGACTTACTTCAATATTCAACACAAATTAAATATTTATTGAATTGATGCTATGAAACGTCAACAACTTTATTGTTGTACTGCAACAGTTTCTTAATTTTACTATAAGGAGAACATTCAACCTTAAGAATGAAAGGCTAGTGCATCAACGTTATAAATAATTGAGAAAGGGTATGCAATACAATGACGCGATGACGTCGTCAACCCTTGTGAACGAGCTCTGAACTTAACGAAATACAAAGTTCAGCTTACATCATATCAGTTAAAGAAAGTAAATCAAATAAATCTTTATCGGATAGAAATGAGGGGAGAGGAAGCATCGTAACGATGACTTCAACTATCCCAGTGGAATCGGAATTAAGTGGAGGATTTAAGATGGATAAGATAGTAATTAAAGGTGGCAACACGTTGAGAGGAGAGGTGCAAGTTTCTGGCGCAAAGAACGCAGTATTACCTGTGTTAACGGCTTCTCTTCTCGCTAGTAAAGGACAAAGTATCTTGCGAAATGTGCCAGCGCTCAGCGATGTTGAAACAATTAACAACGTGATTTCAACGTTGAACGCTGAAGTTGCTTATGACAAGGACAGCGAAAGCGTCACAGTGGATGCGACGAAGACACTTAACGAAGAAGCACCCTACGAATATGTAAGTAAAATGCGTGCAAGCATACTCGTGATGGGACCATTATTGGCACGCCTTGGACATGCGAAAGTAGCACTTCCAGGAGGCTGTGCGATTGGTTCTCGTCCAATTGAACAACATATCAAAGGATTTGAAGAACTCGGTGCTGACATTCACATGGATGGCGGATTTATCTACGCCAATGCCAAAGATGGTTTGAAAGGTACGACAATTCACTTAGACTTCCCAAGTGTGGGTGCAACTCAGAACATCGTGATGGCTGCGTCATTAGCGCAAGGTAAGACTGTGATTGAAAACGTAGCACGCGAACCTGAAATTGTGGATTTAGCGAATTACATCAACGAAATGGGAGGTAATGTTGTCGGCGCCGGTACGGATACTATTACAATCAATGGTGTAGAAGCGTTACATGGTGTAGAACACACGATTATCCCAGACCGCATCGAAGCAGGTACGTTACTCATTGCCGGTGCGATTACTCGTGGTGATATCCTCGTCAAAGGTGCGATTAAAGAACATATGACGAGTCTTGTTTACAAGCTTGAAGAGATGGGCGTGAATCTCGACTATCAAGATGATGCGATTCGTGTATCAGCTGAAGGCGAACTCAAGCCAGTGGATATCAAGACGCTACCGCATCCAGGATTCCCTACAGATATGCAGTCTCAAATGATGGCCTTGCTTTTAACTGCAGAAGGTCATAAAGTAATTACAGAAACTGTCTTTGAGAACCGTTTCATGCACGTAGGTGAATTCAAGCGCATGAATGCCAATATTTCTGTAGAAGGACGTAGTGCAAAGCTTGAAGGCAAGAGTCATTTACAAGGTGCGACAGTGAAAGCGACGGATTTAAGAGCCGCAGCAGCACTGATTCTCGCAGGTCTCGTTGCAGATGGAACGACGCAAGTCACTGAGTTGAAACACCTTGACCGTGGCTATGTCGATTTACATGGTAAGTTGAAATCATTAGGCGCGGATATTCAGCGTGTGAATGATTAAATGACAGTTCTAGGTAAAATGGATTGAGTTAAAATTGGAGGCAGATTTATGGAAACGATATTCGATTACAACCAAATTAAAGACATTATCCCACACAGACAACCGTTCTTACTTATCGATCGAGTAGTTGAGTACGAAGCAGGTCAACGCTGTGTGAGCATTAAACAAGTTTCAGGAAATGAACCTTTCTTCCAAGGTCATTTCCCTGAATACGCGGTTATGCCTGGTGTTTTGATTACAGAAGCATTAGCTCAAACGGGTGCAGTAGCACTTTTAAATAACGAAGCAAATAAAGGTAAACTTGCTTTATTCGCTGGAATTGACAAATGTCGCTTTAAGCGTCAAGTTACGCCTGGCGATACTTTAAGACTTGAAGTGGAAATTACTAAAATGAAAGGGCCAATCGGTAAAGGCTCAGCTAAAGCAACAGTAGATGGCGAGCTTGCATGTAGTTGTGAACTCACATTTGCATTGCAAGATCCACAATAATAGAAGAAACGAGAAAAAGCTCGTAGATGTGTTGAATGCATCTACGAGCTTTTTAAGTTTAATAAATTAGAAAAGCCACTTTAATTGAGAGTTGATAGAAGCTACGTTGGAAGTTACTTATTCGCCCGCTCATCTTTAAGTTTCGGTTTCGATTTCATCATACGATTAAAGGTCTTCTTCAATTCCTCACCAGATAGACCTTCGTCTACGAGTTGCTCAAGTAAGCTTTCAGCGTATACTTGACGCAACGTATAGATATGACATTCAAAGACTACGGAAATCGTCTTATCTAGTTTCGTTATACGTTGAATCGTTGCATCAAAGAGTGCAGGGTCGTTAGATGGACGTGTAATTACTACACGGATATCAAGAAGACGACCTTCATCCTGATATTGCTTCATCGCTTCATAATGCGCATCAGAAATGACGATTTCAAGTAACCAACCTGTCCCTCTATTCTCTTTATTAATAATAACGCCATCTTCAAGTTCAAATTCAGTCAAACCGCCTTGTTCAGATACAATTTGAAAGCGGACAGCTTTGAAAGTCTTCATCGTCTCACATCCATTTAAAAAATTTTAAATACTACGATTTCTTTCATTATACATACATTATAACTTATAAATTAATGCAACACGCAAATTTCGTCAATTACTTTAGGGAGAATTGCCTGATTATCTTTAAAACTGCACTTTGACTCTCGCTTAAGCTTTAGCATAAGATAAGTTTACCAAAGGAGGTGACACATGCTAAACAATATTACAGTAGTAGGGCGACTTACTAAACATCCTCAAATTTATGATAAGGAAGGGAGGAAGAGAGCGACTTTCACTGTTGCGGTGGAGCGCAATTATCGTGATAAGAACAATCAACCCATCGTTGACTTTCTATTCTGTAAAGCCTTTGGGAAACTAGCTGAGAATATTGAACACTACCTCAAGCAAGGTTCTCTCGTAGGCATAACCGGTCTATTACACTCAAGCAAATACGACAAAGAAGGCCAGACACATTTCATTTCCGAGATCAATATCGAATATATTAAATTTATGTCATCACCCAAATCAGACAATACAGTCCAAACTCACACTTCAATTATAGAATCATATAATCCATTTGATAATCCAGATCCCTTAACTATCAATCCAGACGAAATTATTGAAATTGTTTAACGAACACAAACTAACTTTCTATTTCTCCTAAATTTATACTTTCATATGGCTACTTTCTATTGACCTTGTCCATTAATAGAGAGTAGCCGCTTAATATTTAGCTGAATCTCCCTTTGACAACCCAAAATTGTACATAAAAAGTGAGCTATTTTCGTGGTGAAATATCAGACAAATTACATGAATGTTACATAGTAATATATAAATTTATAGAAATGAGACCTGTCATGAAAGGAATTTAAGTAAAACTTACTTTAATCCTAATAAAATTTAATGTAATTATACTGTAAAGAAGTACGTGTTTTTTTTATTTCACTGTAACCTACGAGGCGAATATGGATGTTATAGTAGTACTTGCAAATTGATCATAAAACTAATTACCTTATAGGAGGATTTTTATAATGAAAAAAACATTAATTGCTTCAACAGTAGCAGTAGGATTAGGAGTAACAGGCGTAGCGGGTGGACATCACTCAGCAGACGCAGCTGAACAAGGAGTTAACAAAGCAGAATTAGCTGACTTAGCTCAACATAACCCACAACAATTAAACGAAAGCCCTGTACAAGAGGGTTCATATAACTATGACTTTAATTACAATGGTGCTCATTACCACTTTGAATCAAATGGTTCAACTTGGAGCTGGAGCTGGAATGGATACGGTGAAGCAGCTCAACAAGACAACACTCAAGAAGAAGCAGCAACTACTAGTAACGTAAACACTCAACAAGTTTCAACTCAACAACAACCTAAACAACAACAAGCTCCACAAACAGCTCAAACTCAACAACCTAAACAAGAATCAACTACACAAGCTCAACCAAAACAACAATCAACTTCATCTAAAGGTTCAAGCGCTGGTACACCAGCAGGTATGGAAGACATCGTTCAACGTGAATCAGGCGGTGACCCAACTGCAGTAAACCCATCAAGTGGTGCAGCAGGTAAATACCAATTCTTACAAAGCACATGGGATAGCGTAGCACCTTCTCAATACCAAGGTGTTTCTCCTGCTAAAGTACCTGAACATGTACAAGACCAAGTAGCTAATAAATTATGGAATGGTGGATCAGGTGCAAGCCACTGGGCTCCAACTATATAATTTAGCTGAATCTGGCTGGAAGGATTATTCCTTCCAGCATTTTTTATTATATGATTCATAGAAAAGGCGATTATGTATTCAGACATAATCGCCTTTAATTTTTTACTATTTTAGTGGTCTGATGAAAACCATTTGACTTTCGTAATTATGAGTTACTTTATGTGCTTTTTCGGTTTTATTAAGTCCACCGCCATTCCAATTTTGTTCTAAACTTTCAAATTTTTGTAAGTTACCATCAACGTTTCCATTTGTTACTACAGCAATATGACCTAAACCGGAGCCATATTTTTGACCATTAGTGAAAACAACTAAATCTCCGGGTTTAGCTTTGAAATTTGGAGTATTATTATAGATTTTAGCTTCTCCCTTAAAATTATTGGCACTAGGAATATCTATCGCATTACCTTTAAGACCATGATTAAATAGGTGGAACCAGTACTGATTTGCAACATCTACACATTGGTATCCATATGCATTATCAAAATCGATCCCTTTTCCTACTAAAGAATTTAAATATTTGAGTTTACTATTTGTATTAGGTTTACTTGGTTTTTTCTTTTTACTTGGTTTAGTAGTACCTTGTTTAGGAACTTTAATTGTTTTTCCTGCTTGAATAGTATTTGGATTTTTAATTTTATTTAATTCTTGTAAATAGGATGTTGTTGTTTTAAATTTATTCGCGATGCCCCCAAGTGTATCTCCATTCTTGATAGTATATTTTTGTGTCTTAGATGTTTTCTTAGGTTTGGGTGCTTTAGCTGATGGTACTTTCAGAGTTTGACCAGCTTGAATAGCGTTCGCATTCTTAATTTTGTTCATCTTTTGAAGTTTCGCAGTTGTCGTTTTAAATTTAGTAGCGATACCACTGAGCGTATCTCCATTTTTTACCTTATAATTTTTAGTGCTATTTTTAGCACTTCTAAATGCACTTTCATGAGAGTCTTCATCAAACGCAGTTTGTTTACGCTTATTTGCATCTCTATTAGTAGCTAATTTCTTCTCTTTATCTTGTTTATTCCCAAAGTCTTGGATTAATAATTGATATAATTCCTTATTACTTAAATCTTTCCAATTATCTTTAATATATTGAGCGGTATCATTATCAAGATCTTGATCTTCAATATATTTATTAACTGCTTCTTTATCGTCTTTTAAGCTATCTTTATGGTTTGAAATAAAATCTTTATTACTTGTAGTATCGTTGTCTTCTTCTTTACCGTCTTTTTCACTTTCCACTTTATTTGTTTCTCTTAGATTAGTAGAATTAGTTTCGTCTTGTGTTTTTTCTAGTTCATCTTTTGATGAATCAGAAGGACGGAAACGATCATTGAACGCCTTGTCAATTTCTTCATCATCATTATCTTGTGTTTCTTTCTTATTATCTTGATTTTCTAATTTGTTTGATTTTGTATTATTGTTTACATCAACAGTATCCTTCTCTTTGCTATTAACATCTGAAGAATTACTTTGATCTTTCTTTGATTGACTATCTTGTTGAGTGTCTTGGCTATCCTGATGACGATTATCTTGCTTTACTTCATTTTTGTTAAGATTTTCTGTTTCATTATTATCTTTATCTTGTTGATCAACGCTATTATGTTTGTTATTGATATCATTAGTGCTTGTTTCAGATGAAGTATGAATATCTTGTTGATTATCAGATTGAGATGATGGATTATTAGCTTCATTCTTATCATCATTTACGCTCTTGTCTTCATTTTCAGATGAAGTATTATCTTGTTGATCACCTAAATCATTATGAGTACCTTGTTTCTCTTGCGTTGTATCATCATTTTTTAAGTTATCCTGTTCAATTTTATTACTTTGTGTATCATTTATATCTTCGTTAGTTTCTTGATTATTTTGTTGTGATTCTATTTCATTAGAGGTCGTACTTTGAGAAGAGTTTGATGTAGTTGTTTCTTCGTTTTCACCAGAAGTGGAGAAGCTTTCAGTATCATTATGTGTAACCTCAGATTCAGACTGTGTAGAATTCTGTTCTGAAGCGTGAGCGTTATTTCCTACACCTAGTAGCATAACGCTTCCAACTATCACTGAAGCTGCGCCTAAAGTGATTTTTCGAATTGAAAAACGATTAGATTTCTCTAAAAATGATTTCATAACAAAAATCTCCTTTATTTAATAATTATTGCACTATTAGTATTACATTCTTTTATTTATATTTCTATTACGCTAAGATTACTATAATGTTATGGAGATGTAATATTGTACAAAAATAGCTTCATATCAATTATTTATCAAAGATAATAAATCATTAAATAAAACGACGTTTTTATATTATTTGAGGATATTAGAATAGAAAAAGCGGTGGTTAGTAACCACCGCAAGAAGATTGTTTCAAAAGTATAAGTACTACTCAGGCAAATTGAGGAATACTCTATTTAATAGTGTAACTTGGATATTAATAATTAGCAAAGGACTCTCATTGCTTATCTGTTAAATATATTTAAAAAAGCTACGAATTAGAAATTATTTCTATCAAATAGGCAAAATGATTCTATTAAATCAGTAGTTATGGTATATTATATAGACAGTTAGAATATATATTCTAACTGTTAGATTAAGGGGTATCAATCTCCTTTATTTAATAATTATTGCAGGGCGCTAATGAGGAATATTTCTTCATTAGCGCTTTTTTTATGATAATTGCTAGTTAAAATTAATCTCCAGTATAATTTCAATCTTTAGAATATAATAATAAAATAAGTAGAAGATAAGATTCATGTTATTAGGTTATATTGAATAATAAGGAATAATATAATAGTATATAAAAGGTGATGGTTAATAAAAATAACTTTGCTTTTTTTGCTAATTTGTATTAGTATCTTTGAATGTATAGCCGTTACGAATTTAAATTAATTATTTTTAAATTAATATTCAATTAATATTTTACTAAGTTGATGAACTCTCGTTTGAAGGGGAAATTGTATGAAAAAGAGATATAAAATAATCATCTTATTAATAATTTTTTTACTCGTAGGTGCGTTGATAGCTTCATATCTAACGTTTAAAGTAAATCGATTTAACAATAATATTCACGAGTCCGTTGATAAAAAAGAAAAAGTGAAAGCAACACAACACAAGTTAAAACATCATAAACCAATCTCGATAGCATTATTTGGTGTAGATTCAAACGCTAAACGATCTAAAGAGAATTTAGGTCAGAGAACAGACACTCTCTTAATAGCATCAGTTAATCCTGAAAAAGAGAAAACATATCTAATGTCTATACCTCGAGATACATATAGTAAGATTTCAGGAACTAATGAACATGAGAAGATTGCTCACGCATATGCTTATGGAGGTCCTAAAAAAGCTATTAATACAATAGAAGACAATTTTGATATACCTATTGATTCATATATGACTAAGGATATGGATGGTTTTAAGCAAGTTATTGATTCTATTGATGGTATTAAAGTAAAGAGTCTTAATACATTTAATTATAACGGTTCTTCTTTTAAGAAAAATCGAGTAGAAAAGATGGACGGTAAAAAAGCACTTGATTATGTTAGAAGTAGGAAAGAAGCAGGCTCTGATGGAGATGAAGGACGAACGAAAAGGCAAAGGCAAATCATTCAGAAAGTTGTCGATAAAGTTTCTAAAGAAAGAAACATATCAACTATAAATAAAATTATAAATGCTGGAGAAAATAATGTTAAAACAAGTTTTACAGTTGGAGATATTAAAACACTTTATTTTGATTATAAGCCAGCAACCAACCATATAGGAAAGTTAAAATTGAAGGGCGAAAATTTAGTTGAAGAAGATGGTCTTTGGTATTTCGAACCAGATGCGAAAGATAAGAAGGACAAAAGAGAAATGTATTTAGACAACTTGAAATAATAGACGTTTCCTTTCAAAAATATAAAGGGTGGAATATTTATGAATGATAAAGAGCTTAAAAGAGTTAATAAGAATTTAAAACCAAGGTATATGCCAGGGTTAGATGGGTTTAGAGCAGTTGCCGTTATTGCTATAATAATCTTCCATTTAAATGCTCAATGGTTACCTGGAGGTTTCTTAGGAGTAGATACTTTCTTTGTTATTTCAGGTTACTTAATTACTGCATTATTAGTCTCAGAATTTTATAGAGATGGGACAATAGATTTATTGGAATTCTGGAAGCGACGTATAAAAAGGCTAATACCTGCATTATTATTTTTATTGGGAATTGTATTACTTTACACAGTGATTTTTGAACCTAAAATAATATTTGATATAAAAAAAGATATAGTTGCTGCGTTCTTTTATGTATCTAACTGGTGGTATATCTTCCAAGATGTCGATTATTTCGACCAATTTCAAATCGCTCCATTGAAACATTTATGGTCATTAGCTATTGAAGAACAATTCTATATAGTTTATCCAATAATATTATTTATTCTATTAAAATTTTCTAATAAGAAGATTACATTTATCGTACTATTTTTTGTGTCATTAGTATCTCTAGAACTTATGATTTTCTTAAATTTATCTGGTCATGATGTTTCAAGAGTTTATTTTGGTACAGACACTCGTTTACAAACACTTTTACTTGGAGCGTTATTAGCATTTCTTTGGCCTCCATTTAGTTTAAAAGAAAAGGTTTCAACGCAATTAAAGTTACTTATCGATGGTATAGGTATTTTAGGCGGAGCAATTTTAGTTTGTTTATTTTTCTTTGTAAATTCAGGAGATAAATGGTTATATAACGGTGGATTCTATGCGATGTCATTTGTGACTTTATTTGTCATCGCAAGTTCTGTACATCCTAGTGGGATGTTCGCTAAGTTAATGGGTAATCCATTGTTTGTATATTTAGGTAAACGCTCCTATAGTCTTTATTTATGGCACTATCCGGTTATCGTTTTTGTACATAAACATTTCGTTGCGGGACAAATTCCTTTTTATGCGTATATCATTGATATCGTATTGATGTTAGCATTAACTGAGCTTTCATATCACTATATTGAACGACCAATTCGTAAAAATGGATTTAAAGCATTTTCATTTATTCCAGCTAAATATAAGAGATTTGGTAGATTAGCTTTACTAGTGATACTTATCGTTCCTACTATTTTACTTTATAACGGTAATTTCGATAGTTGGGCTAAATCACATGAAGAGAAGAAACAAACATCATTTAATTCACCTAAAAAGTCTTCTGATTCTGATAAAAAGAATTCAAACGATAAAAAGGATGACAAACAAGGCAAAGATGATCAGAAAGATTCAGATGATGAGCAAGATAAGACAGAGCCTAAAGATTTAGAACCGTTACTCGTTGGGGATTCAGTCATGGTTGATATCGGAAAAGTGTTCCAAGACAAAGTGCCCGACGCGACAATCGATGGTAAAGTAGGCCGTCAATTAACAGAAGCCAATTCTTTAGCAAAAGAAAAATATCAAGACTACACTAACAAAGATAAAGATGTCGTACTAGAATTAGGTACTAACGGTGACTTTACTAAAGATCAATTAGAAGAATTAATTAAAAACTTTAATGACGCGAATATTTATCTCGTTACAGTGAGAGTGCCTAGAGATTATCAAGATCACGTTAATAAGGAAATGCATAAAGCAGAAAAAAGACACAAAAATGTTCATGTGATCGACTGGTATAAAGAATCTGGAGGTCATAAAGATTACTTCGCATACGATGGTATTCATTTAGAGTATGAAGGAAGTAAAGCACTGACAGATCTCATTACACGTCGATTAGTTGACGAACATAATAAATAGCATTTAAGAGACTAGAGTTAAATATTAACTCTAGTCTTTTTTTAATGAATAAACTTAATTTAACGAATAGATAAATAACAATATTAAGAATTTACTATAATTTATAAAAATTCAAAACTGTAAATAGTTTGTAATGATTCGAAATATATATGTAATAGTAATTTAAACCAAAGAATGTAATACTAATAGTGAAATAATTATTAAATAAAGGATATTTTTGTTATGAAATCATTTTTAGACAAATCTAATCGTTTTTCAATTCGAAAAATCACATTAGGAGCAGCTTCAGTGATAGTTGGAAGCATTATGCTACTAGGTGCAGGAAATAACGCTCACGCTTCAGAACAAGATTCCACACAGTCTGAAAAAGAAATCACTTATAATAATACTGAAAGTACCCCAACTTCAGATGAAAGTGAAGAAACAACTACTTCAAACTCTTCTCAAAATACAACCTCTAATGAAATAGAAGCTCAACAAAATAATCAAGCAACTAATGAAGACATGAATGATACACAAAGTAATAAAGTTGAACAAGATAACTTAAAAAATGATGATACAACGCAAGATAAACAAGGTGCTCATAATGATCTAGATAATCAACAAGCTAATACTTCATCTGAAAATGATGATAAGAGCATAAATGAGAATAAGAATGGAGCTAATAATCCATCATTTCAATCTGATAATCAACAAGATATTCATACTTCACCTGAGACAAGCGTTAATGATATCGATAACAAACATAATAGTGTTGAACAACATGATAAAGATAATAATGAAAAAGATAATCTTAACAAAAATGAAGTAAAGCAAGATAATCGTCATCAGGATAGCCAAGACACTCAACAAGATAGTCAATCAAAGAAAGATCAAAGTAATTCTTCAGATGTTAATAGCAAAGAGAAGGATACTGTTGATGTAAACAATAATACAAAATCAAACAAATTAGAAAATCAAGATAATAAGAAAGAAACACAAGATAATGATGATGAAGAAATTGACAAGGCGTTCAATGATCGTTTCCGTCCTTCTGATTCATCAAAAGATGAACTAGAAAAAACACAAGACGAAACTAATTCTACTAATCTAAGAGAAACAAATAAAGTGGAAAGTGAAAAAGACGGTAAAGAAGAAGACAACGATACTACAAGTAATAAAGATTTTATTTCAAACCATAAAGATAGCTTAAAAGACGATAAAGAAGCAGTTAATAAATATATTGAAGATCAAGATCTTGATAATGATACCGCTCAATATATTAAAGATAATTGGAAAGATTTAAGTAATAAGGAATTATATCAATTATTAATCCAAGACTTTGGGAATAAACAAGACAAAGAGAAGAAGTTAGCTACTAATAGAGATGCTAGTAAACGTAAACAAACTGCATTTGATGAAGAGTCTAGTGAAAGTGCATTTAGAAGCGCAAAAAATACGACTAAAAATTACAAAGTTAAAAACGGAGATACGCTCAGTGGCATCGCTACTAAATTTAAAACGACAACTGCTAAACTTCAAAAAATGAACAAGATTAAAAATGCGAATGCTATACAAGTTGGTCAAACACTTAAAGTGCCATCAGCTAAAGCATCAAAACCAAAGAAAACATCTAAGACACAAAAATATACTATCAAGAATGGAGATACACTTGGCGGCATCGCTACTAAATTTAAAACGACAACTTCAAACTTGCAAAAGATGAATAATATTAAGAATGCTAATAATATCCAAGCTGGCCAAACTATTAAAGTACCTAAGCAAAATACTTCAAAACCATCTAAACCGTCGAAACCAAGTAAAAGTCATGGAAAACAATTAGTAAGTAAATCCCAATTACAACAATTTGGTTGGCATAACATTACACAAAAAAGTTTAGATTGTTTAAATAAGGTATTGAATAAATATAATATTAATACTCCTAAAAGAATACAACATTTCATGGCTCAAGCTGGAGAAGAAACTCAAAAAGGATTATTTTTAATTGAGTTAGCAGATGGATCTAGATACGAAGGGAATTCTGTTTTAGGTAATACTCAACCAGGTGATGGTAAGAAATTTAAAGGCGGTGGATATCTTCAATTAACTGGTAGAAGTAATTATACTGCTATAGCTAAAGGGCTCGGAGATAATAATATCTTAACACAAGGGGCACAATACCTAGCTAAAAACTCCCCAATAGAAAGTGCTGGATATTATTGGTATATGAGAAATGCTAACAAAGCTATAGATAATGGGGCATCTGTTTCTCAAGTGACTACAATAGTTAACGGAGGACAAAATGGTTTACCAGAACGACAACAGTTCTTTGCACAAGCACAACAGATCTTTAAATAAATAGTTTAAACTAAAAATGAGCTTAAGTGAATTAGCGTACTTAAGCTCATTTTCCGTATTTTATAGAAATCAAAGATATTATATAGTGAAAGTTCATATAGTAGTTATAAATATTTTATTTCCTTATTATGAGGGAATTCTAATTTTATTATCGACCAAGAATCTTTTTGTATACATTATATAATATAGGACGTATAGGCTTAATATAGTCACCTATATACTCTTCGACATTAGCATTAAAGCCTTCTTTAAACTCTTGAACTCCTTTATCCTCAGCGGTATCAGAAAAATCGCCTGTTATACCATAGAAGTTATAACGAGGAATATTGTTTTCTTTTGCAAACTTAATCATTTCCCATTGAAGTCTATAAGCGCCCATGTATGGATTAAATGTAGGATTTGATCCACTTGAAAGATAATATACTTCATGATTATTAAAGATATAAAGAGCGGCAGCTAAATCGACTTTGTTACCATAATTTTCTATATTATAATTAGTCTCTTTAATTTTCTTTTGTTGACTTTTAAGTTGTTGTGAGGTTTGAATATATTTATTCTTATTTTTCTTGGAATTTGGACTTTCTTCTAATTTAGTCTCGATTTCCTTAAGTTTATTTTTCAAGGAGTCTTCATTTTCCTTTTGTGACGCTAATAGTTTATTTAAATCAATATACGCTAATTTAAGTTGAGCTTGATCTCCATACATTTTTTGCATTTTTTCGAAATAGGGTTCATCTCTAAAAGAAAAGCCATGTTTTTCTTCTGCCATTTTAAATAGTTCGAAGAAGCGTGGTGTTTCATCAATAGGAAGCGTTTGAACCTGGACTCCCATCTCATATGTTTTTTTATATTTCTTCTAGTTTGATAGTTCATATCTTTAAGTAGTTCATCTTCTGATTTATCTAGTAAGTTTAAAACAGATAACCATCGAATTTGGCTAATTTTAGAATAACCTACAGTATAACCTTGATGTTGGTAACCTAATTGATCCATTATATTTTTAAAGTCTTGATTGTCGTGATGTTTAATTATTTCTCCGTTAGGTTTTCTTAGATTTTCTAATATGTAAGGATCTATCCTAAGATATAAACATTTATTTTTCTTCAAATATTTTATTAAACTTTTAAAAAAGAAATTAATTTCTTGCTTATCATTTGTTGCAAAGACAGGACCACGTTGAGAATAAAAATATTTGAATATTTTAAGAGATCTGCTAGCAGTTAATAAGCATGCGATTTTAATATTTTTATTCTCATCTTTAAGTCCAACAAGGTGAACTTCTTTATTGTTTTTCTTATAAAAATCATATGTTTTTATATCTTGAGTATAATGTGAAAATTTCTTATTTGTAAATTCTTGAAATTCTTTTTTACTTAGATTAGTAAACTTCATAATAACCTCCAATTACTTTATTCTTATATTAATTAATTATAGGATGAATTTACAATTTAAGTGCAACACATAAAAAAGAGCCCTAAAATCATCAATCTAGTAAAATAAAGTTT